>Ga0209420_1000562_pt1 | contig 19054 bp, 13 predicted proteins | sample BlaSpr_A8_OM1_O1_FD_187972 | JGI IMG/M metagenome (GOLD analysis project Ga0209420, IMG submission 187972) | Forest soil microbial communities from Thunder Bay, Ontario, Canada - Black Spruce, Ontario site 2_A8_OM1_O1 (SPAdes) (version 2) | ecosystem: Environmental > Terrestrial > Soil > Boreal... | reverse complement strand
CGCTGACCCGCCACGCTCAAAAACAACAAATATTGGGCCGAACGAGCAGTGGCTCAACCCCCGCGCCAGCTCTCAGTCCACCGGTGCCCTGCTGCCGTTGGCCTTCGCGCTTCAGCCGATGAACGCCTTGTAATCCTTGATCAGCTTGTCTTCGATCTCTACGTTCCACGCGGTCTCGGCTACGTCCACGGGCAGGAACAGCATCGAGACCACCAGGGTCTCGATCGCCGCCGTCGCGAGGTGCTCGAGCCATTTGCCGATGCCGACGCGGACCGTGAAGTCGGCGGGACTTCCTTCGATCCTGATCGTCAGTGCGCGGTCCGCGTCGATAAATCCGGCCAGGAATCCGCCTTTCCTAGCCTGGATGACCGTCCCCTGCGCGCTCGGTGCCGAGGCCTGGACGGTAAAGCCGTCCCCCTTCAGATACCCCTCGATGTGGGACTGCAGGGCGCTGAGGTCCGTACCCTTGCCTTGAAAATGCTCGACCTTCTCGCCGATCATTACTGCCTCCTTCAGACTTGCCGCCGGACATGCCATGAGGCACTCCCGTTGAGCTCGCTGTACGCACCCTAGTCGTGGTCTGGGTCAGACCTGGCACCCAGCGCCAGCCTCTTGCTCCACGCTCACCGCCAGGTCTAGACTGAACGTTCAGTCAACTACCTGGAAGCGACCGTGACCATCCAGCAGCCCGCCAAGCACCGAGCCGAGCGCATCGGCCGTGTACCCGCTGACATCACCCTCAAAGAGATCATCGCGGCACAGGAAGAGATCTTCGTCCGCCGCCAGCCGAACTCCGCGCACCTGGCCGCGACCGCCCGGCAGCACCTGGCCGGCGGCGTCACCTCCAGCTGGCAGATCACCGCGCCGCAACCGGTCTGGCTCAGCCACGGCCTGGGCTCGAAGGTCTACGACGTCGACGGCAACGAGTACGTCGACCTGCACGGCGGCTACGGCGCCGCCCTGGCCGGCCACGGTCACCCCGCCATTCAAGAAGCCATCAAAACGCAGGTCGCGAAGGGCACCCACTTCGCCCAGCCGACCCCGAACGCCGTGGCGGTAGCCCGCGAACTCGCCGGCCGCTTCGGCCTGCCGCGCTGGCGCTTCGCCAACTCCGGCACCGAGGCCACCATGGACGCCGTCCATCTCATGCGCTCGATCACCGGCCGGGACCTGATCATCAAGATCGAGGGGGGCTACCACGGTCATCACGACTCGGTCCAGGTCTCCGTCATGCCCGACCCCGACGACGCCGGGCCAGCAGACCGCCCGAACAGTGCCCCGAGTTCCACCGGCATCCCGAAGGCCATCACCGACCTGACCCTGATCGCCACCTTCAACGACCCAGGTAGCGTCGAACGGCTCCTCAACGAGCACCAGGACCAGGTCGCGGGCATGATCATCGAGCCGGTGATGATGAACGCGGGCATCATCCCGCCCCGCCCCGGCTACCTCGCCGCCCTCAAGAACCTGCTCCACGCGCATGACGTCCTGCTCACCTTCGATGAGGTCAAGACCGGCCTGACCGTCGGTCCCGGCGGGGTCACGGCACGAGAGAACGTCCAGCCTGACCTCATCACCCTGGCCAAGTCGCTCGGCGGCGGCGTGTCGGTCGCGGCCATCGGCGGCACCGATCCGGTCATGGACCACGTGGCGGACGGCAGCTACGAGATGGTCGGCACGTTCAACGGGAACCCGCTGGCCATGGCGGCCACCCGGGCCATGCTGACCGAGGTGGCCACGCCGGCCGCCTACGAGCAGATCGAGCGCCTCAGGCAAAGGGCCAAGGACGGCATCGAGCAGGCCATCAAGGCCTCCGATCTCACCGCGCACGTGGTCACCGCGGGCGCCAAGGGCTGCGTTGTCTTCGCCAGTGAAGCCGTCACCAACTACCGGGGCTTCCTCGGCACCGACGACCGGTACAGCCACGCCCACTGGCTGTACCAGCACAATCGCGGGGTCTTCCTCCCGCCCTGGGGCAAGATCGAGCAGTGGCTCATCTCGGTCCAGCACGACGAGGGGGACATCGACCGGCTGGTCGAGAACTTCGGCGTCTTCGCCAGGGCTGTCACAGGAGGCTGATCACCATGGCGCATCCGAGAGAAGGCTGGCAGGGCCACGGCGCCCCGCGCAAGCTGACCCGCAGGTCCTTCCTCGGCCGCAGCGCGGGTGCCGCGCTGGCGCTCGGCTCCCTCCCGCTGCTCGACGCGTGCGCCTCCGCCCTGGCCGGCACCGGCAGCGTCCCGCTGCCCCGCCCGGACAACCCGGTCAAGTGGCCCGTGTTCACCGGCAACGAAGCAATCAAAACCGGCATGCCCCGGGAAGAGGGCGCCACCCTGCAGGTCTACAACTGGGTGGCCTACGTCAACCAGGACGTGGTCAACAGCTTCGCCAAGAAGTACAAGTGCAAGGTCGAGGTCACCACGTTCAACACCATGGACGAGGCGCTGTCCAAACTGCGCAGCGGCCTGCAGTTCGACGTGCTGATGGGCGCCACGGTGGACGTGCTCGGCCAGCTGATCGAGTCCAAGCTGGTCCAGCCGCTGAACCACTCCTACGTCCCGAACATCACCCAGGCCTGGTCCGACTTCACCAACCCGTTCTACGACCAGGGCTGGCAGTACACGGTGCCGTACACCATCTACACCACCGGGATCTCCTGGCGGAAAGACCTGGTGCACGAGAACCCCTACACGATGAGCAACCCGTGGGCCATGCCCTGGCAGCCGAAGTACAAGGGCCGGGTGGCCATCCTGGACGACTACCGCGAGGGGATCAGCCTGGGGCTGATGAAGAACGGCATCTTCAACCTCAACACCACCGACTACCGGCAGATCAACGCCGCGCGCCAGGCCCTGCAGGACCTGACCAGCCTGGTCAACGTCCGCATCGACAACAACGACTACACCGAAGTCCCCACCGGTGACACCTGGATCCATCACGCCTGGTCCGGCGACATGGCCGCCGCGGCCTCCTACATGCCCAAGGGCGTGAACGTCGACGTGGTCGGCTACTGGTTCCCCGCCGACGGGCGCGGCCCGGTGGCCAATGACACCAACGTGGTGCTGCGCTCGGCCACCAACCCGGTGCTGGCCCACGAGTACCTCAACTACTTCCTCGACCTGCCGAACGTCATCGAGAACATCAGCTTCAACGGGTACATGCAGCCGCTGACCGGCGTGACGCCGCAGGTCCTGGTCAAGGAGCAGATCCTGCCGCCGTCGCTGCTGTCCACCATCGTGCTGCCGTCCTATTTCCGGCGCGGCGTAGCCGAACTCCAGCTCCCCGTCGACGTCGACGCGCTATGGCAGCAGGCCTGGCTCGTCGTCAGCAACGGAATCTAAGCAGCGCAAATCTAAGGCAGTGCGAATCTAAGGCAGTGCAAATCTAAGGAGGCCAGATGAGACGCCAGAAGAAGAACGCGTTCTGGATCGCCCTGGCCGCGCCGGGGATCATCTGGCTGATCGTGCTGTTCATCGTGCCGTTCTACGCGGTGCTCGCGATCGCGATGGGCAAGCTGGACCAGCTCTTCGAGTCGCCGGTCGCGGTGTGGAACCCGTTCGCCTGGAGCTCGGAGAACCTCATCGACGTCTGGCGCGACCTGTTCGGCAGCGCCGCGTTCGCCGGCCCGATCCTGCTGCGCACCGTCGTCTACGTCGCCATCGCCAGCCTGCTCAGCCTGGCCATCGGCTACCCGGCCGCGTACTTCGTGGCCCGGTTCGCCGGCCGCAGGAAAGGCCTGTTCCTGGTCCTGATGGTCGCCCCGTTCTGGATCAGCTACATGATGCGCATGCTGGCCTGGGTCGACCTGCTGCAGACCGACGGCTACGCGAACAAGGCACTGTCCTGGTTCGGCATCTCCGCGGTCAACTGGCTCGGCGGCAAGCCGGTCACCGTGATCCTCGGCCTGGTCTACGGCTACATCCCGTACCTGATCCTGGTCCTGTACGCCGGACTGGACCGCATCGACCCGGCCCTGATCGAGGCCGGCCGGGACCTAGGCCTGGGCCGGGTCCGCACGTTCATGCGGATCACGCTCCCGCTGTCCCGGCAGCCGATCCTGACCGGCCTGCTGATCACCGTGCTGCCGATGCTGGGCGACTACTACACCAACAACCTGCTGTCCGGCGCGGCGTCTACCTCGATGATCGGCAACCTGATCCAGGGCCAGCTCGGCACGCCCGGCCTGGAAGGCCAGGGCGCGGTGCTGTCGATGCTGCTGTTGCTGGTCCTGCTCATCCCGATGATCTACTACGTCATCGCCACCAACCGGTCCTCGCAGGCGGCGTCATGACCGCCCCGACCGCCCCGGCCGAGACCCCGGCCGCCCAGCCTGCCGCCGCCCCCACCGCCCGGACCCGCCGGGGCTTCCGCCGCAACCCCTGGCGCCACCCGTGGTTCCTCGAGGGCTTCACCTGGCTGTACCTGATCTGGTCCCTGGTGCCGATCCTCATCGCGGTGCTGTTCTCGTTCAACAAGGGCAAGTCGCAGGCCACCTGGCAGGGCTTCTCCTTGCGCTGGTACTACAAAGACCCGGTCAACTCGGTCCTGCACGACCCGCAGCTGCACGCCGCCGTCATCCAGACCGTGCGGCTGTCCGTCCTGACCACCGTCATCGCCGTCCCGCTGGGCGTGGCCTTCGCGCTGGGTATCAACCGCTGGCGCGGCTACACCGCGTCTACGTTCAACTTCGTGATGATCCTGTCCTTCGTCATCCCCGAGCTGATCTTCGGCGTGGCCATGTTCTTCGTGTTCACGGTCCTGTTCACCAGCGTCCACCTGGGTACCACCGCGGAGGTTCTGGGCCTGGTCACCTGGAACGTGAGCTGGCCCGCGATCATCGTCCAGGCCCGCCTGGTCACCCTGGGCCGCCAGTATGAGGAGGCCGCCGCCGACCTGGGCGCCAACCGCTGGCAGGCCATGCGCCGGGTCATGCTGCCGCTGCTGGGCCCGGCCATCTTCGCCAGTGCCGTCCTGGTCTTCTCCGGGGTGATCGACGACTTCGTCATCGTCGACCTGCTGTCCTCCAACGCCTCCAACACCCCGATGTCGGTGATCATCTACTCCACCCAGCACGGCGGCAACGGCGGCCCGGCCCTGAACGCGCTCGGCACGATCAGCCTGGTCATGTCGTTCATCATCGCGATCATCGGCTACCTCGGCTACCGCTGGCTGACCCGCGGCGAGCGCGGCAGCGGGATCGAGGCTCTCACCACCATCGCCGGCAGCGAAGGCTGACCGCCCGCACCTGTACCGCTCTATCTTTTGATGCCGAACGGTCCGTCGCTCATGCCGTCGCGCAGCCGCTGCGATTGTCCGGGATTGATTGTCCAGCTCCTGCACCCTGTCCGGACAACAGGGCGCCGCATATAAACGAACCCGGAATGTTCGCTGCGAGCTGGAGGAAGAGCGATGCAGGTTAGATGGAAAAGGCAGGTGATCGGGCTGATCGCCGCGCTCGCGGCCAGCGGCGCCTTGCTGGCCGGCAGCGTTACCGCTTCTGTTGCGGCCACCGAACCGGACATGACGCCGGCGCCGTTGTACGGGGTGAACTACGACTACGCGGGCGCGGCCACGTTCCACAACGTCAACGTCGGCCCGCTGCTGGCCCAGCTCGACCCGGCGACACTGCGTTATCCAGGCGGCACCGAGGCCGACTACTTCGACTGGTCCGAGGGAAAGCCGACGAACAGTTCCTCGAGCTATGAGTTCAAGCTCGCCAAGCTGTACGACGCCTACCAGGCGACCGGTGCGCCGCCGATCTTCGACCTGAACGTGCTCACGCCGGGCAACCAGCTGAACACCGCCGACCAGGTGCAGATGCTGGCGGACGCCCGCAGCCTGGGCCTGCCGGTCAAGTACGTGGAAATCGGCAACGAACTGTACGGGGGCGGCGCGACCGGCACCTTCGCGAAAGCCTTCCCGACTGGCCACGCCTACGGCACGACCGTGGCCCTGTATGTGAAGACCCTGCACCGCGACTTCCCCGGGGTGCAGGTCGCCGCGGACGCGGTCCTGAACGGGAGCACCACCCGCGAGCAGCAGTGGAACACCCAGCTGCTGGCCACCGCGACCGGGGCGGGTGCCCCGGACGCGCTGATCCTGCACGACTACCCGGGCCTGACCGACAACCCGTTCACCGCCGCCGACGTCCCGCCGCTGTTCGCCAACGCCTACACCGCCATCAGCGACCTGGCCAGCACGGTGCGGTCCCTGGGGAAACCGGTGTGGCTCACCGAGTACAACTTCCGCGGCCCCTACGTCCCGCCCAAGCAGCGCAAGCCCAACCCGGTGCAGAACAGCTACGCCCGCGAGCTGTACGTGGCCGAGTTCGCGCTCATGCTGCCCCGCATCCCGGATCTGACGCTTGCCGACTACTTCACGGCGGTGGAGCAGGGCACGGTCTTCGGTGCCTGGGCCAACCCGGCCGACCCGACGCTGACCCCGGCCGGGCAAGCCGTCGAGATGATAGACGCGGCAGCCCGCGGCGCCGCGGGCTCGGTCGCCATCACCGTCCCGGGCGCGCCCACGCTGCCGGGCGGTGACCCGGCCGTGACCGGCCAGGCCTTCACCGGTCCCGGGCGACCCACCACTGCTGTCCTGGTCAACCTGACCGGGTCCGCCCAGAACGTGCCGGTCAGCGCCCTGGTCCCCGACGGCGCGCGCTACCAGCGGGTCACCGGCCAGCCGACCGCCAAGCAGACGGCCGCCGGCCCGCTGACCGCCGGGACCGTCACCGGGACCACACTCCGGCTGCCCGCCTACTCCATCACCCTGGTCAACACCACGACCGGCGCTCGCTAGCGGGCCGGGACCTGGGCTCCCGCCGCGCACGGCCGGCAGGCGGAGGCGCCTAACCAGCGCCTCCGCCTGGCCGGGTAGGCGGTATTCCGGCCGCGCCGGAGACGATCAGCCGTAGTGATGCGCCAGGCGCGGGCTCGACCGGGGTGAACTGCAGCGACCGGTGGCCCGTGGCCGCCGCAGCATGGTGCTCGTCGTCGCGGGGCACCGCGTCAAGGATGGTCAGTGCCCGGTGCCACGTGTTGTGGGCGGCGCGCAGATCGCCGGCGGCGCGCTGCGCCTCAGCGAGATGGGCGAGAACTCCGGCCTGGTCGATCAGGTTCCCGGTCCCGCGGAAGAGCCTCTGCGACTGCTCATAACACTGCATCGCCCACGCGTAATCGCCGAGGCCGCAATGCGCGGCCCCCAGGGTGTCCAGGCTGTGCGCCGCACCATCGTCGTCACCAAGGTCACGGAAGATGGCGAGCGCTTCCTCGCCGCGGGCCAGCGCCGGCTCGTACTGACCAAGGCAGATCTGGTACCAGCCGGCGTTGCTGAGCGCGCCGGCCAGGCCGGTTCGGTGGCTGATGCCGCGGCATAGCTCCAGTGCCTGCGACGCATGTCCAAGCGCTTCACTGAAGCGACCCTCCCGGCTGAGAGCCACGCCGATATGGGCGTGCGTAAGGGCCAGGTTGGTCCGGTCACCGAGCCGGCCGAACAAGCCCAGTGCCTCCGTCAGGCAGTCACGGGCCTCAGCAGCTGAGCCGAGCAGCGCGTGCGCTCGGCCGAGGCCTCGGCAGCTGTGCGCTAGGGCGAGCCGATCCCCGAGCCGGCCGGCGGCGTCAACCGCGCCGCTCAGGATAGCGGCAAGGTCGTGCCACCGGCCCTGCCGGACGGAGTAAACCTCCATCGCACGCGGCAACTGCCAGACATAGGCGTCCTCGCCCGCCTCCGCCGCCTGGTCGATCATGTTGAGGAGCACGCAGTACTCCGTCTGGTACCACTCCAATGCACGCGCGCGGCCGGGAAAGTCTTCGATCAGCACGCCGGGGCGTGGCGCGGCGAGCATGGCCGGTTCACGAGACGGATCGAGCAGCGCTTCGGCCGCTTGCGCGGTATGCAGGTAGTGATCGAGTATCCGGCGCAGCGCTGCCTGGCGCCCTGCGCCGTCTTCCTCCTCGGACAGCCGTTCGGCGGCATAGGCACGCAGCAGGTCATGAAAGGCGAACCGGCCTGGCGCATGCTCGTCGAGCAGCTGCGCGCGCGTGAGTTCGCCCAGTAGCTGGCGGGCCCGGATCCGCGGGACAGCGGCGAGGCTGGCCGCGGCGACGGCAGTGATGTCCGGACCTGGGTGCACGCTCAGCAGCCAGAACATCCGGGCCGCCTGATCGCTCAGGTGCTGGTAGGACCAGGAGAACACCTCGCGTAGGCTACTATCGGGGCCCCAGGCATCGAGCACGCCGAGCCGGCCTGTCGCATTCTGCAGCTCGGTCACCATCGAAGCGAGCGAGAATTCCGGGTAAGCGGCGGCGCGGGCAGCCGTGATGCTGAGCGCGAGCGGCAGGCGGGCGCACAGGTCAGCCAGCATGTCGAGCGCATCACCCTCGCTGGCCAGGTTCCGGTCGGCGAGCCGGCTGACCAGCAGCTCACGTGCCTGGCCACTGGACAGCGGATCCAGCGTCAGCTGACTTGCCGTTCCGGCAGTGGCCAGGGCCAGCAGCGGATCCCGGCTGGTCACGATCACCTGGCAGGCGGCAGTACCTGGCAGCAGCGGGCGGACCTGCTCACTGTCACGGGCATTGTCGAGCAGCACAAGCGCCCGCTTGCCGGCCAGGAAGCTGCGGTACAGCCCGGCCTGCGCCTCCAGGTCCGGCGGGATCCGGTTGGCCGGTACGCCGAATGCAGTGAGGAAGTGGCGGATGGCATCTGCCGGTGCCAGAGGTCTCCCGGACCGCCCGAACCCGTGCAGGTTCACGTACAGCTGCCCGTCGGGCCACCTGCCGGTGGCTTGATGAGCCCAGTGCACCGCCAGAGTGGTCTTGCCGGAGCCTGCGGTCCCGCTGATAACGATGACCGCCGCCGCCTCTTTCGCCCCGCTGACCGAGTGGGTCAGCTCGTGCAGCGCCGCTAGTTCCCTCGTGCGCCCGGAGAACCGGTTCACGTCAGCCGGCAGCTGCCTTGGCTCGGCCGGCCGGAAGAAACCGTCGGCCGGATCGGCGGCGGATAGGAACTCCTCGCGCGCCGGGCCAGTCAGACACAGCGCGTCAACCATCATCCGCGCGGAGCGCGGGTAGGGCCGGGCCGTGCGCCCACGCTCCATGTCGCTTACCGCGCGGACACTAAGACCTGACCGTTCGGCCAGCTCTTCCTGGGTCAGCCCAGCCGCACGCCGGCAACTGCGCAGCAGCTTGCCGAAACCGCTCAATGCCTAGCTCCTCGACCAGCACATGAAGCCATGCTTCCCGATTGGGCCGGCGATCCGTTATCGCCCGCCCAGGCGGCCATCACCGGGCACGGGAACCGTGGTACCTGCGGCGCCGGTGCCGGCCGGACAATCCGGCGTACCAGAACGCCCGTACTACGGGAGGTCCCGCCTTACAAACTGCCGGAAGTCCGCGTCCCAGAGTGCCGGAAGACCACATGGACCCAGGCGAACCGCGCTGAACAGAATGGCTCGTGGCGGGCAAAGGGGACCTGCCATCGAACAGAAAGGACAACCATGACAAAGGCGCGATATTTCGCTAGTGCTATGGGCCTGGCGGTCGCACTGTCAGGCCTGTTCATGTCTACCTCGGCCAACGCCGCCACCACGGCGGCGCATCCGGCCGCAGCAGCGCAGGTCGTTCTGGCGCCAGCTGCATCGGCGGGCTGCGGGGGTAGCACCCCGGCGACAATCAAGCAGAATCAGGATGTCAAGGGGAATTTCTGGTACACCGACAACGGGGCAACGACCTGCATCGGAACCGTGGTTGCCGACGTCTTCAATTCTAGCCCTGCGCTGAAGAAGATCACGGTGCATGTCGGACCGTATCAGTATTCTTTCGGTCCATATGCCATGTCGCCAGGCTGGACTAGCCACTCCCTGGGGCTACACAAACTCTTCCACCGGACCGGCTTCCTGGTGTGCATTGGGGCCCAGAACACCCCGGGATACGCCTGCTCGTCACCCGTCCCGTAATCTCCGGATCCGTGGGGCCCGGCATGCCGGGCCCCACGGCCTTCGTTTCGATCGAACAGGGTTTTTACAAAACTCACGGCCTCCATTTGCGTCGCTATCACAACGGAAATGATGAATAGGAGAATCGGAATGAGGGTGTTTCGTTTTCCCGGTGGCGACCGCCCGCGCCGCGGCGGCCGCCGATCCCGCGTCAGGTTCTCGGTCTGTGCCGCCGCGCTCACGCTGGCCGTGGCCGGCGCCGGCCTCGGCGCGCTCACCGGGACCGCCGGGCCTGCTGCCGCGTCCGGGACCGGATGCGCTAGCCCGGTCGCACAGCCGGTGGGCCCGTTCTCGATCGCGAGCAACCACCGGACCGTGCTGGACAGTAAGGGCCGCCCCTTTATCTCGTACGGGACGACGGTCCCCGGGCTGGCCCAGGCGAACTTCAGCCCCCAGGACCCGCAGCCCTACGTGCAGAGCGTGGTGGACGGCAAGGACATCCCGAAGATTGACGCGACCGCCGACGTCTGGTGTGGCAATACGGTCCGGCTTCAGGTCAGCCAGTACGACGTAACCCCGGACGGCAGCACCTGCGACACGACGTTCCTGACCGATGCGCTTGACGCCGAGGTGCACGCGGGAGAGGCCAAGGGCCTGGCCGTGGTGGTCAACGACACCACCGAGTCCGACCCCCAGGACAATTCGGAGCGGGATCCGACCACGGCGACCTTCACGTTCTGGAACTGCGTCAGCCAGCACACCGAGAGCTGGCCCGGCGGGGTGGAGTACGGCCAGGACCCGCAGGTGATCTTCGACATCTTCAACGAGCCGAGGGCGGACGGGTGCTCGAGCGCGAACGGGCCGTACGACATGAACCTGTGGCGCAACGGCGGGACCTACACCGGGTGCGGCCAGACGGACATCAAGTACCAGGGAATGGACGCGGTCGTGTACCACATCCGCGAGGATGGCGCGACGAACCTGCTGTGGGCGGAGGGGCCAGGAGCGGCCCGCACGCTGGCCGGGCTCACCCCGGCCGGCGGCCCGAGTTACCTGCTCACCGACAAGCTGAACAAGGTCGTGTACGCCATCCACCATCCCGTCGTCGGCCCCGGTGATCCAGCCGGCTCCGCGACCTGGTGGAAGGAGTTCGGCTACCTGGTAGATCTCCCCGCAGCCACCGGAACGGCCCCGGTCGTGTCGGGCGAATGGACCAACGAGAGCGCCACGGCGAACGGCACGAACTACTGCTGGTCCGACGCACCGACATCGGTGCCCGCATACCTCAGCTACCTGCAAAAGCTGGGCGTGGGCATGAGCGCCTATCAGCTAGCCGACGATTCCCTGCTCACGGCGAACCCGCCGGCCTGGACCGAGACCACCAACTACACCGCCGCCCCGTGGAACTCCGCTTACTGCACCAGCTACAAATCGGGTCAGCCCCTGCTCGGCGCCGGGGCCGACATCCTGGCCTGGTTCCAGCGCCAGGACTAGGCTGCCCGCCCCGGCTCAGGCCGGGCACAGCCGGGAGTAGGAAGCGCCGGGAACGAGCGTCTCGGCCTGGGTCAGGCCGGGGTCGCGGGCCAGGGTCTGGCAGTCAGCCCGCGCCACCCCGGCCGGATCCAGGTCCCAGTCGATGATGCGCCCGGTATTGCTGCCGGAAATCAGGGCGGTCCCGTCCGGGGTGAAGCCGAGCGCGGTCACCGTGCCCGGGCTCCCGGTCAAGGTGGCGGTCTCGAGCCGGGTCTTCATGCTCCACAGCAGGATCGAGCCCTTGTTCTCGCCGGACGCGAGCATCTGGCCGTCCGGCGAGAACGCCAGGGTCTTGACCGAACCGACCGGCCCGGCCAGGACTCCCAGCCGCCGCAGGGTCACCGGGTCCCACAAGGTGATGTCGCCATTCCCGGCCGTGGCCAGGATCCGCCCGTCAGGGCTGTACGCCAGGCCGCCGAGCCGCCCGGTCCCGGGTCGGGTCTGGGCGACGACCTGGTTGGCCAGGACGTCCCAGACGATCATCAGGCCCCGGCTGGTGACTACGGCCAGGTCACCGTCGCCGCGCGGGCTGAAGGCGATCGCGTCCACGCTGCGGCCGGTGACTTTGTCTGAGAACACGCGAGCGCCACTGGCCGTGCTCCATACCGTCACCGTCGCCCCGGCCGCGGCCGCGACCAGCCCTCCGTCCGGGGAGAACGCGACCTCGCTGGCGGCCGAAGGCGTGTGCAGGGTGCGGACCGCCGCGAGCCCGGGGAGCGAACGGATACCGACCGTTCCGTCGGCTCCGGCGACGGCGAGCAGCTTGCCGTCGGGGCTGACCGCGAGCGTGTCCAGGCTCGTGCTCATGCTCCAGGTGGCGGCCAGAGTGCCGTCCGTGCGCCACCGGCGCACGGACCCGTCCTTGCTGGCTGAGAGCACCGAGGTGCTGCCAGGGACGATCACCAGCCCGGTAACCCCGGCGGTGTTCCCGGTGAACGGCGCGATGGGCGCCTGCCAGAGCTGCACGGAGCCGGTGAATCCGCCCAGGGCCAGTGTCCCGCTGTCCGGGCTGTAGGCCAGGGCCGTGGTGGTGCCAGGGACCTGGCGCGCCACGGACCCCAGCAGCCGCCCCGACGCGGTAGCCCACATCCGCACCCGGTTGTAGCCGGCCGTGAGCAGAACGGTCCCGTCCTGGCTGAACGCCAGGCCCCGCGACCCCGGCGCCGCCTTCGGGATCAGCGTGCGGGTGCCGCTGGCCAGGTTCCACAGCAGGACGGTGCTGCCCGCCTGTTCCGCGGCGATCACGGTCCCGGCCGGACTGTAGGCCAGCGCGGTCAGGTTACCGGTCGCTCCGGTCAGCGTGGTGACCGCATGCGGGTGCGCCGGATCGGCGATATCCCACAGCGTGACGGTCTGACCGTCCGCCTCGGCCAGCATGCCGCCGTCCGGGCTGAACGCAACCGACGGCCCCGCGCCGGCCGGCCCGACGCGCACTCGCGGGGCGCCGGCCCCGCGCACGCGCGGGCCAGCCGACGGGAGGATCCGCCCGGCCTGAGCGGGCAGCCCGAAGGCCTGTTCGGGCTGGCCGGTGCCGGGATTCCAGAGCTGGATCCGGCCGTTTCGCGACACCGACGCCAGCGGCGAGCCGTCGCGGCCGAAGGCCAGGTCAGCGATCGCCCCGCTGCCGGTCAGAACCCTCACCGTGGCACGTCTGGCCACGTCCCAGATCCGGATCGTATGGTCGCCGGAGCCGCCGGCCAGCAGGGTGCCGCTGGGGTTGAAGGCGAGCGTCCGGACCGGCTCGGCGAAGCCGCCGAGGACGGCCACCTGCCGGCCGTCGGCGACGTCCCAGAGGCGAACCTTATGGTCTTGGCCGCCCGCCGCCAGGAGGCCGCCGTCCGGGCTCAGCGCCACCGCGTCGGTCTCGCCGGACGCACCGGTCAGGCTGGCCTGCGTAGTGGCGCAGCAGGCCCTGGTGCTGAGCAGCACCGAACGGGCCGACACGCTGGCATTCCCGTGCCATGCGGCCAGCGCGGCCAAGATGGCCGCGTCCGGATTGACCGCGGCCAACTCGGTCGACTTGGTGGCGAGTTGTCCAGCGACGGCCGCGCTCTCGGCAGACACCGCCGATGCCCGCTGCCAGACGGCCACCGCCGCGGCCACGCTCACCGCGGCGAGCAGGGCCACGAGCGTGACGACCAGGCGCCGCAGCCGCCGGGCGCCCCGTATGGCGTTGGCGCGGTCAGCGTCTTCCGCGGCGCAACTCGCGTCGAGGAAGTCTTGTTCACCCCGCGTCAGCCCGGTCAGGCCCGCGTCCCGCCCGGCCCACGCGCGGGCTACCGCCAGCCGCGTGCCCCGGTACAGGGCCGCCGGGTCATGTTCGTGCCCGGCCCAGTCCGCGGCGGCGTCGGCCAGCTTGCGCTGCTCGCGCAGGTCCTCGCGGCTGTCCGCCAGCCACTCCGCCAGCCGGGGCCAGAACCTGATCAGCGCCTCGTGCGCGAGCTGTACCGAGCCGTCGTCGGTGGTGACCAGGCGGGCCTGGGCCAGCCGGTCGACCAGCATGGCCGCCGTGCCCGGATCGGTACCCAGGACAAGTTCCTCAGGCGCGGCCCGGCGCCGCGCGTCCGGGCTCCCGTCGCCGGGCGCGATCAGGCGCAGGAGGATCCGGCGCAGGAGCTGGCGCTGGGGTTCGTCGCAGCTCGCGTAGAGGTGATCGGCGGTGCTGGCCAGGGCCTGCGGCACCCCGCCCGCCTCCTGGTACGCGGTCAGCGTCATGCGTCCCGGCGGGCTGTGCCGCCACGTCTCAAGCAGGGCGTGTGACACCAGGGCCAGCGCGCCGGGCTCGGTGCTGGTCTCGGCCAGTGCGGTGGCGATAAGCGCCCGCTCCACGGCCGTCCCGGCCTGTTCGGCCGGCTTGACGATCACGTCCCGCAGCTCGTCGGAGTCCATGGGCCCGACCAGCAGCTGGGTGTCGCGCAGCGCGGCGACCAGCTCCGGCCAGGTGGCGCACTGCGCGTAGTAGTCCGCGCGGACACCCAGCACCACGCGGGTACGTGCGCCGTCGGCCGCGGCCGCGGCCAGCAGGGCGCGGACGAAGCAGTCCCGTTGCCGCTGGTCGCGGCACACCGTGAACAGCTCCTCGAACTGATCCACGACCAGCAGCACCTCGCTGCCCGGCGCGCGCCCGGCCAGCACCTCCGCCAGGGCGGCGGGCAGCAGGCCCGGGTCGGCCAGCAGGTCGTCACGCACCGATGCCGCCGGGCTCCCGGTCAGCGCCGCGACGCGGCCGGCCAGCGTGGTGACCGGCAGCTCGCCCGGCGTGATCAGGACGGGCACCCAGTCCTCGGCCGCGTTCAGGTCCCCGCGACCCACCGCGGCCAGCAGCCCGGCCCGGAGCAGCGACGACTTCCCGCTGCCTGACGGTCCGAACACGGCCAGGAACCGCCCCGCGGCCAGCCGCTTCAGCAGGTCGCGGGTCAGCGCTTCACGTCCGAAGAACAGACTGGCGTGCTCGACGCCGTAGCTGGCCAGCCCCAGGTAGGGAGCGGGGCGGGCCGCGCCTTCATCCTCTTCCCGTCGCTGGTCCGCCGCGCGCCGCCAGCGCTCTTCCCACTCTTCGTCGTCCCCGCCGCAGGCGCGCACGTACCCCTTGACCACGGCCAGCGTGGGCAGTGACCGGCCGCCCGCCGCCTCGGACAGCACGGTGGCCGAGAAACTGGCCCGCCGGGCCAGCTCCCGGTAGCTGGGCCGGCCCGCCTTGGCCCGGAGTTTCCGCAGTTCACTAGCGAATTCCGCCACCGGCCCGTCATTCGGATCTATTGCCCGCTCGGGACGCCCCATTTCCCGCTCCTGCCGGTCCGCAACCGGACCTTTTGTTGTCCCCGAAGTTGTCCCCGAATTGATTGTCCTGATTACCAACCATGTCCGGACAACCACCCAATGCATATAACGAAGCCGAGGTGTTCGCCGGGAGCTCGATGAGCCGGACACCAGAAACCTGGGGTGATGGTGCGAATGACCGGGGAAATTAATAAGACCGCAGGCACCGGGATGGGCTCACTGCTCAAGCGGTACCGGGAAGCCCACGGGGTGACCCAGCGAGAACTGGCCACTGCGGCCGGCCTGAGCATCGGCGCGCTGCGCGACCTGGAGCAGGGCCGGACCCGCTACCCGCGCTGGGGCATGGTGGAAGAACTGACCGCCGCGTTGGGCCTCGGTCAGGCTCAGCGTGCCGAGCTGAGCCGCGTCTGGCGGAACGCCGGCGCTGGCGCAAGCCGCCGGAGGGCCAGGCGCAGCCGCGGGCTCTGCATTCAGGTCCTCGGCCCGCTGACGGCCTGGCGGGACGGCGCACCGGTCGAGCTCGGTTCCGGACGCCAGCGTGCCGTACTGGGCCTGCTCGCCTTGCATCACGACACCGGTCTGCACCGGAACGCGATCATCGATCTGCTGTGGGGCGAGCGTCCGCCGGCCAGCGCGGTCCCCGAAGTGCAAGGTTACGTCTCGCGATTGCGCAAGATACTGAGCGATGGACCGCGCCGGGCCGCAATCACGACGGTGGGCAGCTGCCGCTATCACCTGCAGGTCGGCGCCGGCCAGATCCAGCTCGACCTGACCGCCTTCCGCCAGGCGACCCGCGAAGCGCGATCTGCCCTGACTACGCCGGCCCGCGCGTGCGACATGTACGAGCAGGCCCTCGGGATGTGGTGCGGCGACCTCTTGGCCGATGTCGACCTGCTGCGCGGTCACCCGGCCGCGATCGAGGTGACCCGCCAGCACGCAGAGGCGGTGCTCGACTACGCCGAGACGGCCATGCTCGCCAGCGTTCCCGGCCGGGTGCTGCCGCACCTGCGGCGCCTGTGCGCCGGGGAGCCGCTGAACGAGCACGCGCACGCCCGGCTCATGGTTGCGCTGGCCGCCACCGGCCAGCAGGCCGCCGCCCTGGAGGTTTTTGCGGAGCTGCGGTCGCTGCTGGACACCGAGTTCGGCATCCTCCCGAGTCCGGTGCTGGTCCGGGCCCACGCTGCGGTCCTGCGGCAGACTGACTGCGCCGCTGTCTCATTTTTATCCCGAACGGACGTGGTGCGTGCCCCAGCATGATGCTAGAGCCCGACCGGAGGAGGCGCGTGCTCCAGGATCTGGATATCGACGACAGCGATTCGCCCGCCATCGGCCTGGTGCCGCCCGGCGTCTCCTGGGCGGAGGTGCACGACCACATCAAGATCGCGCACCATTCGCTCCTGGTGCTCCCGGACGGCAGCGACCAGTACGCCGGCGCCTACTGGACCGGCACCGAGATGGTCGTCGTCGACGACCTCGGCCCGGACCAGGACGAAGCGGTCGAGGAGTTCCGCTCCTACCTGCAAGAGCGCGGGGAGACCTGACCCTCATAGCTCGCGGATGACGCCAGCCAGCCGGGCTACGCCCTCGGCGATGGCCCGTTCACTGACCGTCGCGTACCCGAAGATCAGGCCGTCCGGGCCGGGATTGGTGATCCGGTACGGTCCCACCGCGTCCAGGGCCACCCCGGCCCGCCGCGCCGCGCCGACCACCGTGGCCTCGTCCAGGTCCGGCGGCAGCCAGGTCACCAGGTGCAGCCCGGCCGAGACGCCGGCCGGCTCGAGTCCGGGCAGGTGCCGGGCCAGCGCGGCCAGCAGCGCGTCCCGCCGGCGCCGGTAGACCGGGCGCATCCGCCGCAGGTGCCGGTCGAACTCCCCGCGGCTGATGAAGTCGGCCAGCGCCACCTGTTCCAGCGCGGGCGAGCCGCGGTCCGCCGCGATCTTGGCCGCGGCCATCGGCTCGGTCAGCTGGCCCGGCAGCACGAACCAGCCGAGCCGCAGCCCGGGCGCGAGCGTCTTGCTCGCCGACCCGGCGTAGACGACATGGCCTGGCGCCAGGCCCTGCAGCGCACCGACCGGCGTCCGGTCGTAGCGGTACTCGGCGTCGTAGTCGTCCTCGATGATGACCGCCCCGCGCCCGGTGGCCCAGCGGATCAGCTCGGCCCGGTTCCGGGCCGACAAGACCGAGCCGGTGGGCCACTGGTGCGAGGGCGTCAGGATGACCGCGTCGGCGCCGCTGTCCCGGAGCAGGTCGACCCGGATCCCGTCGCCGTCGACCGGGACCCCGATCACCTCCAGGCCGGCCGCGCGGGCGGCCGGCAGCGCATCGTCGTTAGAGGACGGGTCCTCCAGCGCCAGCCGCTTCGCGCCCGCCGCGGCCAGCACGCCCATCAGCAAGCTCACGCCCTGCGCGTAGCCGGTGCAGATCACCATCTGCTCGGGCTCGGCCACGGTGCCGCGGACCCGGTTCAGGTAGCCGGCCAGCGCGGTCCGCAGCTGCGGCACGCCGCGCCCGGTCAGGTAGCCGAACACCTCGTTCGGGGCGTCGGTCAGCGCGCTGCGGATGGCCCGCAGCCAGGCCGCCCGGGGAAAGCTGGACACATCGGCCCGGCCGTAGCTCAGGTCGATGGCAGGCCCGGGCGGGCGGGCGGGGCGTAGTTCCGGTACCGGGAGAACCGCCCCGGCCGCCGCCACCTGCGTGTACCCGCCCGCGCGGCTGGTCAGGTACCCCTCGGCGGTGAGCTGCTGGTAAGCCTCGACGACCACGCCGCGGGAGACGCCGAGGTCAGCGGCCAGCACCCGTGAGGGCGGCAGCGAGGCTCCGCGGACCAGCCGCCCGGCGCGGATCGAATCCCGGATGGAGGTCTCGATCTGCCGGTGCAGCGGGACGTGCGCGTCCGGCTGGAGCATCACCAGCAGTTCAGAATTGGACCTGGTTTCAGTCATCAGACTGGACCTTATCATCAGGACCGATTTCTGTCAGGGTCGAGCTGTACCCACCAGCTAGCTAAGGAATGATCATGGGAATCGCGCTCGGCCTGGTTGCGGCCCTGTTGTACGGCAGTTCCGACTTCGGCGGCGGCCTCGCCTCGCGCCGCTTCGGATCGCTCCAGGTCACGGTGATCGGCTCGGCCGTGGCCACCGTCCTGGCCTGGGCCACGCTGATTGCGGTCGGCGGCCCCGGGCCGAGCTTCCGGGCGGTGGCCTGGGGGCTGGCCAGCGGCCTGGCCGGCGGCGCCGGCACCCTGGTGCTGTACCGGGGGCTGGCCCGCGGGCAGATGAGCGTGGTCGGGCCGCTGTCCGCGGTGGGCGCGGCGGTCGTCCCGGTCGCGGCGGGCGTGGCCCTGGGCGAGCGCCCGAGCATCCTGGCCGTGGCGGGTGTGCTGGTCTCGCTGCCGGCCATCGTGCTCGTCGCGGCCAGCGGCTCGGTGCGCGGCAAGCTCGGCGCGGGCCTGCTGGACGGCCTAGCCGCCGGGCTGGCCTTCGGCATCCTGTTCGTCGGCCTCGCGCAGGCCGGCCGGGACGCCGGCCTGTGGCCGGTCGCCTGCGAGCAGACCGGCGCGCTGCTGCTCACGCTGGCCGTGGCGGTCAAGTCCCGGGAGCCGCTGCGGATCCCGCTCCGCGCCGCCGGCCTGCCCGTGCTGGCCGGCGCCAGCGGCATGGCCGCCACGCTGGCCTACTTCTACGCCACGCACTTCAGCATGCTGGCCATCGCGGCCGTGCTCGTCTCGCTGTACCCGGGCTTCACCGTCATGCTGGCCCGGCTGATCCTGAACGAGCGGTTCAGTCCCGCCCAGCGGGCCGGACTGGG
>Ga0209420_1000561_pt1 | contig 19101 bp, 19 predicted proteins | sample BlaSpr_A8_OM1_O1_FD_187972 | JGI IMG/M metagenome (GOLD analysis project Ga0209420, IMG submission 187972) | Forest soil microbial communities from Thunder Bay, Ontario, Canada - Black Spruce, Ontario site 2_A8_OM1_O1 (SPAdes) (version 2) | ecosystem: Environmental > Terrestrial > Soil > Boreal... | reverse complement strand
CCGGTTGCTGGAGAGCTGCCTCCATCACCGGCAGGCGTTCCTAATCATCTTCTTTGTAGCCTGCCTGGGATCGTTGGCGGTGATCGTGCCGTGGTTGGGGCAAGATTTCTTTCCCCCAGTAGACGCGGGAAGTTTCAAGCTTCATATGCGTGCGCCCACCGGGATGCGCATTGAAGACACGGCATTCCTGTGCGACCAAGTGGAGGATTCAATCCGGAAGCAGATCCCGCCCGACGAAGTGGCAAGCATAATCGACAATATCGGTCTGCCGTACAGCGGCATCAATCTGTCCTATAGCAACTCCGCCCCGATCGGCAGTTCCGACGCAGATATCCTGGTGACGCTTTCGGAGAAACATCATCCAACCGCCGATTACGTCAACCAACTCCGGTTGAGCCTGGCCAGGCAATTTCCGGGTGTGATGTTTGCCTTCCTGCCCTCCGACATGGTCACGCAGATCTTGAACTTCGGTCTGCCTGCCCCCATCGACATTCAAGTGATCGGCAACAACCTGGAGGGCAACCGAGTGTGGGCCAGCCAGCTGATGCAACAAATTAAGTACGTTCCGGGCACGGCCGACCTTCGAATCCAGCAGCCGTTCGATGAACCGTACATGCATCTCAGAATCGAGCGCACAAAAGCCCAGGAACTCGGCTTCTCGGCGCACGACATCGCTCAAAATCTTCTGGTCTCGCTGAGTGGCAGCTTCCAGACTTCGCCAACGTTCTGGGTTGACCCGAAAAACGGAGTGAGCTACTCCATCGCGACTCAGACGCCGCAGTATCACGCGGCCACGCTCCAAGACCTCGTGAACACTCCGGTGACCGGCAGCAATCCGGCGGCGCCGTCATCGATCATGGCGAGCCTGGTCTCCACCCAACGCGGGGCCGGCATGGCCGTCGTGTCGCACTACAACGTTGCGCCGGTCGTTGATATCTACGGCTCGGCGCAGGGCCGTGACTTGGGTGGGGTGTCGCGCGACATCGACCACGCGATCGCCGCGATGCACAGCCAATTGCCGCGCGGGTCGCGAGTCGTAATTCGCGGCCAGGTACAGACCATGAGGTCGTCTTATACCGGATTGCTTCTGGGTCTGCTGTTCGCCATCATGCTGGACTATCTTTTGATCGTGGTGAATTTCCAGTCATGGCTTGATCCGTTCATCATGATTTCGGCATTGCCCGCGGCCTTGGCCGGAATTGCCTGGATCCTGTTCATCACGCACACCACTTTGAGCGTACCGGCGCTGATGGGAACGATCATGTGCATGGGCGTCGCGACGGCCAACAGCATCCTGGTGGTGAGTTTCGCCACCGAGCAGATGGCGGAGGGAAAAGATGCGGTCGCTGCGGCGCTGCAGGCCGGCTTCACACGTTTCCGGCCGGTGCTGATGACGGCGTTGGCAATGATTATCGGGATGGTGCCGATGGCACTGGGACTCGGAGACGGCGGTGAGCAAAACGCGCCTCTTGGACGAGCCGTGATTGGGGGCCTGCTTTTTGCAACCGTCTCGACGCTCTTCTTCGTTCCTACATTTTTCAGCGTATTACACGGCTACAAACAAAAAAACGCATTGATCAACGAACAACCGCTGGATGGAAAGCTTGGTGAATCAATATGACGCAAATCGAACTTGAGGAACAGGTCGAGAGGCTGAAGAACGCTCTCCGGCCGACGAATCGGCGAAAATCGCTTCGACCCTGGCTGATACCTGCTCTCGCAGTGGTGGCTGCGGTGTTGATCCTAGCTCTTGGAATCCGGTCTCGAGTGAGGGCTGAGTCCGCGCTTCGAGTTGTGACCGTTCAGATGGCCGTACCTTCGGTGTCAGTTGTGGCGCCAAAGCAAACTGCCCCGGCTACAGAAATTATTCTGCCCGGCAATATGCAGCCATTCATATCGTCTCCTATTTACGCCCGCACTGACGGCTACCTAAAAAAGTGGTACTTCGATATTGGGGCGCACGTAAAGGCAGGGGAGTTGCTTGCCGTCATTCAGACGCCGGAAGTCGATGAGCAGTTGTCGCAGGCGCACAGCACCCTGAACACAGCGCAGGCCAATCTGGAACTCGCCCAGATCACCAGGGATCGGTATCAGGGGCTACTAATAAAACATGCGGTCGCCCAGCAAGATGTCGACAACGCTGTCGGCACTTACACTGCGAACAAAGCGATTGTGGATGCGGACATGGCAAATGTTCGCCATTTCGAAGCGCTGGTGTCCTTCGAGAAGGTATATGCGCCATTCGACGGTGTGATCACGGCGCGTAACACCGACATTGGCGACCTGATCAATTCCGGCAGCAATACTGCTCCTCGAACCGACCTCTTTGACATTTCCCAGACTCGCACCTTGCGCGTGTACGTGAATGTACCTGAGGAATACTCGCAAGGGATCAAGCCGGGCCAGACTGCAGCGGAGGTCGCTCTGGCCGAATTTCCAGGCAAGAGGTTTGCGGGAAAACTGGTGCGCACCTCGGAATCCATCAATGCAACTACGCGAACGCTGCTGGTGGAAGTTGATCTTGATAATCCGGGCGGAAATCTATTTTCTGGATCGTATGCCGAGGTGCACTTAAAGATTGCTTCGCAGAACTCGGCCTATCTGCTTCCGGTCAGTGCTTTGATCTTTCGATCCGACAAACTGCAGGTTGGCGTAGTCAAGAACGGAAAGGTCTCGGTCACCGACGTTACTCCTGGCCACGATTTCGGAGACCAGATTGAGATTGTGGCCGGCCTAAGAACGGATGACCAAGTAGTTATGAATCCGCCCGATTCTCTGGTGTCCGGACAGGAAGTCAAAATCGTACAAGCAGTGCTCCCGGGAGATCCCCAATGAATTATTCGATCCCGTTGACCACACGCATGCGTCTCGTGGCCTATTCCGTTCTAATTCTTGCCGCATTACTGTTGACCGGGTGCGCCGTAGGGCCAAAGTACAAGACACCCGCAGTTCCGGTTCCGCCTGCGTATAAGGAGGCAGCAAATTGGAAAACCGCGCAGCCGAATGACCAGAACCTGGGCGGGAACTGGTGGGAGATTCTTAGCGACCCGCAGTTGAACTCTCTGGAGCAACAGATCAACGTTTCGAACCAGAACTTGAAAGCCGCGGTGGCGCAATACCAGCAATCGCGTGCGGCTCTGCGCTACGTTCACGCCGATTACTATCCGACCGTGACCGCGGGGCCGAGCGCCACTCGCCAGATGTATTCCAACAACCGCCCGCCGCAGTCCACCTTTGATGGCGAAACTTTCAACGATTTCGTGCTACCGGTTAACTTTTCTTACCAGGTCAATGCTTGGGGAAGAGTCAGCAAGAACGTCGAGTCTTATCGAGAGCAGGCGCAAGCGAGCGCCGCGGATCTGGCGGTGGTGAACCTGAGTATGCATGCGGCGTTGGCCATCGATTACTTCGCGGCGCGAAGTTTGGATGCCGAAGAGAAACTGCTGCAGGACACGGTTGCACAGTATCAGCAGGCATTCCAGCTAAATGAGGACCGGTACCAGGGTGGCCTTGGTTCTGAAGTAGAAGTCGAGCAAGCCAGGACTATTTTAGAAACCACACGAGCCCAGATGGTGGATGTCGGCGTGGCCCGCGCGCAATACGAGCACGCGGTGGCGGTGCTGGTCGGCACAGTGCCGGCGGATTTTACCCTGCCACCGTTGCCACTCGCTACCCCGCCGCCGCCAATTCCGGTCGGCCTCCCCTCGACCCTGCTGGAACGCCGCCCCGACATCGCTGCTGCCGAGCGCCGCGTGGCCTCGGCGAACGCGCAGGTTGGCCTGGCCAAGACTGCGTACTATCCGCTGGTAAATATCCTGGGCTCGGGCGGCTTCGAGAGCGGAAGTATCACGACCTTACTGCAGGGGCCAAGCGGACTCTGGGCGGTTGGATCTTCTGCTGTAGTGACCCTCTTTGATGTAGGCCGGCGTCGCGCTGCCAACGACCAGGCGAAGGCCGGCTATGACTCCTCGGTTGCGTCCTATCGCGAAACGGTGCTGACAGGCTTTCAACAAGTGGAAGACAACCTGGCCGCTCTTCGTATCCTGGAGCAGGAAGCAGGCGTTCAGGCGACCGCCGTCGAGGCCGCACAACGATCTCTGAGCCTGTCAAAAACGCGCTACGAAGGTGGAGTCACCAGCTATCTCGAGGTCATCACCGCTCAGAATGCCGCTCTGGCTGACGAGGTTACAGCCGTCAACATCCTAGGCAGACGCGAAGCGAACGCGGTGCTGTTGATTGAAGCTCTGGGAGGCGGGTGGGATAGCACGAGTTTGCCGCAACGTCCCGAGTGCTGCGGAGTGCTGGCGAGGACTTCCAACTGATCGCCAATCTCTTGCTTGTGGGCGTGACTCGATTTTCGCGGTCTTGCTCTACGCTCGTGTCTCCAACCAGCAGTGTCTCAGACACCGCCTGCAGGTTTGTCCGGATTCGTTCGATCAGGGAGCGCCCCTCATACCCGACTGATACGACCCTCTCTGCTGCTGCGAGAGCGCGACCGTGACAGCGCATGCGCCACCACGTAGTTGTGGCTCTCGCGATGGAGGTTGGCGAGGGAGCACAAATTTTCCGCTAACGCCAGCCACTGTTGCTGACGAAGTCGCTCTAGCCCGTTCGAGTTGTTCCTTGAATGCTCAGTTTCGCGATCTTCTTCGATCCGGCTGATTTGCCCCAGATCCTGACGGATCTGGGAATGAAGTAGGAACGCGAGACTGATCACTCTTGCTCAGAAAAACGACTAGGCCGTTGATACGCTCGAATTTCCTACTCGGGCAAAGAATAAAAAGAATAGAGGAGTCAAAACATGGCGCCCAAGATGCAAGCTGCTGTTGTCGAGCAATTCGGAAAACCTTTATCCATTCTGGAATTGGACGTCCCCTCTCCTGGAGCGGGGCAAATTCTGGTCAAGACTGAAGCCTGCGGCGTATGCCACACCGATCTCCATGCAGCCCACGGCGACTGGCCGGTGAAGCCTACACTCCCGTTCATCCCTGGCCATGAGGCCATCGGCCTGGTCGCTGCCGTTGGATCGGGCGCCACAATTGTAAAGGAGGGCGACCGGGTCGGGGTACCATGGCTCTACTCGGCGTGCGGTCACTGCGAGTACTGCCTAAGAGGCTGGGAGACGGTATGCGCTCAGGCTCAGTTCGGCGGCTACACAGTTAACGGAGGTTTTGCCGAATACATCATCGCCGACCCAAATTACGTTGCCCATGTGCCCGCGGGTCTTACGGCGGTGGGAGCCGCGCCGTTGGTCTGCGCGGGGATCACGACCTATAAAGGGATTAAGCAGACCGAGGCACGGTCCGGCGAATGGATCGCTATCTCTGGCGCTGGCGGACTGGGTCACCTGGCCATCCAATATGCGAAGGCCATGGGACTACTCGTCTGCGCAATCGACATTGACGATGGCAAGCTGGCCCACGCCACGCGCCTTGGTGCCGATTTCGTGATCAATGCCAAGACTGGAGATCCGGCAGCCGCTGTAAAGAAGGCGACTGGCGGCGGAGCTCATGGTGTTCTGATTACGGCGCCTTCGCTCATCGCATTCAAGCAAGGCGTTGGCATGACCCGGAAGCTTGGCACTTGCGTGTTGGTCGGGCTGCCGCCAGGCGAATTCCCAGTTCCGCTCTTCGATTTGGTTGCGAACTGCATAACCATTCGCGGTTCGTTCGTCGGCACGCGCCAGGATATGGCCGAGGCCCTCGCCTTAGCTGTCGGAGGCAAGGTCAAAGCCGATATCGAGCTACAGCCCCTATCTTCAATCAACCAGATCTTCGACCGACTTGAGCACGGCGATGTGCCGTCACGCGTGGTCCTCGACTTCGCGCCGGCTAAAACGAAGAACCAGCGCTCGGAGGTAGGTCAGCATTTCGCAACCGCAGGTGCAGGTTCTGCCAGAGATCTGTGAGGCTCGCCGCCTTTTCGACTGGGAGTTGAGCGGGATTTGAGGCGCTGGTGCCAAGCCACTTCGAGAAACTCGCGGGCCACAGGCGACGGGACTCGTGGGAGCGGGCTTCATGTTGAGACATGTCTGCGAAGTTCTGCGGAAGTCCGCTGTGACGCAGCTATGGCTACCGAAGCGATTCTAATGAATGCGAAAGGGCATACTAACCGTACACTTGAGGTCCCGGCGGTCGATCTCTTGGCATTTGGCTGACACAACTCGGACAACGAGTTCGAAATTCCACGCGGAGGTCTTCGAGGATGATCCGGCCCGTTTGCAATCTGCGCGGATTATTAATCTCACAAATTATTCTCAAATCAATTCAGAAGAAATAGTCTCGCACCCCCCGTCCGGGGCCGCACTTTAGTCTTCGCGCGGTCAAAATGCCCTGCGATGACGATTGGAACCGCCCCGGCAGAACACAATGTTGCGGCAAAACGGGTCAACATTTCTCGGCAGTGAATCATCCGATCGTTCGATCGGTCGGCAAGAAGGAAAACCCGTGAGAGAAAGTCCGGCGAAGCGCGAGCAGTTCGCTAACCTGCCATCGCTGTGTATCGGATAGCTTGGTCTTGAAGGAGGGCATCCCCGAAAGACGGATTCCGTTTGCTGCTTTCCAGTAGGTCTCTGATGCCGGATCGTCGGTCACACCCTTACCGCGGAACAATTGTGGCGGCTTCGGAAACATCGTTGTCGCAAAGTCAATGGGCGGCTGCCCTGGGAGTCCGTGACACAAGGCACAATGCTGTTTGTATACGCTCGCCCCGGCAAGAAAATTAGGTTCGTCCGCGGGCACGGAAGATGGAGGAATGGGTTGCTTCTCAATATGCGCGTCCAGAGCCATATTCGCGAACTTCTTCTCAAAAGGCATAGGCGGATCGGCCGTTGCGACTGGCGCCATGCCAGTAGAAAAGTAGATGAAAACGCAACCCACTGATAGTGCAATGGCCAGAATGAACCCAATCACGATGCCCTTGATCACTTGTGCGCTCCTGTTCTTTATCAGAAATTAAAGCGATATCCCAGAATCATCTTGGCAATCAGGTGCTCAGTCGCACCCGTGACGCCCACGCCGAGGCCGAAATTGATCTCCCACTGCGGTGCGATATTCAAATCAATCGCAGGGAAGATCTGGTGCTGTTGCTGCGACACCGCATCGAATCCCGTCACCGGGCCGACTGAACCGTAATATTCCAGACCTCCCGCGACTTTCGGAGTGAAATCGTAGCTGAGCTTGAAGTTTGGCGAAAAGACAACGCCCTGGTTCACGCTCTCGCCGTGGAAAGAACGGTCGAGCGTGGGATTCAAGGACCAATACCATCGGCCGACTTTTTGGTCCACGATGGGGCGGATTTCCCACGTCCAGGTGTCTGCGGAATATTGCCGCCTTTGGTAGCCAATTTCGTTTGAGATGCTCACACCTACAGGCCAGCGCCATTTCTTAGGGACGGCAACGCGCGGGCGGATGTGATCACCCACCCACTGCCAGTTCTGCCCCTCGGTTATGGAAGTGAAGATGTAAAAGCCGCATTCGAACCAGTCATTAAAGCCGTGGGTGATCTCGACGGTCTCGTGCTCGGCATGATTAGTGGGGTAAACACCGTCGACGATTGTCTTCGATCCATCGATCGTGAAGTTGCTATGGAGTTCCACCATAGTGTGTCGGGGATCGACCAGGTCAGACCCGTACACCTGGATTTCGTAATTGTCTTGAGCGCGGCTGAGTGATGCAGCAAAGATGAGGATTAGAAATACGATCGCGAGTTGTCGGTAACGCACCGTGCGATCGCATTCATGAGATCCCATGAGGAAGGCTATAGCTACAGGATGAATTCATCGTGGCGAACACATGACAAGTTGTTCATGTTGCCTCGGAAGGCGCTCCAACGTGCATCAATCTTAGTAGCATGAGGAGGTTGCCGTCATCTTCGTTTGTTCCTATGGTCTGCCGTGTACTGGTCTCCGCTAACTTGTTGATGGGAGGAGTTGTGGCGATTGGACAGGAACCGTCAGGGCTCCCAGATTTGCCAAGCGCGAGTCAGACTCAATCGAGTCCATCCAGCGTTACGCAGAGCGTGCCGCAGCATGAGCCGAGCAAGAATCACATCTTCTGGATAATCCCCAACTATCGTTCAGACGAAAACGCCGCGGAGATCAAACCGTTGACGCCTGCCGAGAAGATGAAAGTTGCGTTGGACGACTCTTTTGATCCCTCAGCGTTTCTGGTGGCTGGTATTTTTGCCGGACTATCCATGGCCCAGAAGCAGTACAGCACATTCGGAACAGGAGCGCAGGCATTTGGCAAATACTACGGAGGCGCATTCGCAGATCAGGCAATTGGCAACATCATGAGTGAAGGGCTATTTCCAGTCGCTCTGCACCAGGATCCTCGATATTTCGTGAAAGGCACCGGGGGATTTTGGAAGCGAACTGGATATGCGATGAGCCGGGAAGTTATCACTCGCGGCGATGATGGCCGCAACCACTTCAACACATCCGAACTGGCCGGAAATGCTGTGGCCGCAGGCATCTCCGACCTCTACTATCCGGCCGTGAATCGATCATTTGGAAATACCGCAAACAAGTGGGGACAACAAATAGCTCTGGATACCTTCTTCAATGTGGCAAAAGAGTTCTGGCCCGACGTCCGCAACAAAATGTTTAGGCATTGAGCGCGTGGCTCTGACACCTGATTAACGCTGTGGGGCAATGGTGAGCAGAGGGGACAAAACTGACCATGCCACGAAGATCTCCGATCTCTACTGAAACATCGCAAGCGTACGCAACACGCATCGAGTTTTGCAGAGTCTTCGCGGAAAACATGAATAGTATGCATTTGCTTTCGTTCTTGCTCACTGCCGATCTGGCGAAGGCCGATGAGTGCTTTGTTTCCGGCTTGGAAGACTGCGTCGAAGGAACTTACGTCTTTCGAGACTGGGCGCAATCCTGGGCTCGACGGACGATTATCCGGAATGCAATTCGCATGTTGGCGCCCCGCAAGAACCACTCGACCGTCGCAGACGCACCGAGTGATGCGGGCACTTGCGGTTTCGGACGGACGCAGGATACCGATTATGCAATCGCTCGCATTCTCCAGCTTGAACACTTCGAACGTTTTGTCTTCGTGATGTCTGTCCTTGAAAGATACTCGGATCAGGATTGTTCCGTTCTGCTTGGCTGCTCGCGGCAGGATGTTGGGGAGACAAGAATGCGAGCGTTGCTGCGTCTCGCGGAACCAGACAGGTTACGCGCGGTGGCCCCGTCCGGGTACGGCTCCAGCGATCCTGAAGAGGCAGAGACGCCAGAAGTGCAGTTGGAGCCGCAGTTTTGAAGACTGTGAACCGAGTCATCTCTAAAGATACCAAGAGCCGTTCTGAATCAGGCTCCACAAAAACCAAGATCAACAGATCGGCATCGCTCGTGACGGTCCCGTGCGGTGAATCCTCGACGATTCAAGTAAGGAACTGTCATGAGAATTCTGCTCTACAACCCCGACAACGGCGTGACTCGCAACTTCATGCCGCACCTCTGGATGTTCTTGCTCAAATCCCTCACTCCTCCCGGCCATGAAGTGCTGCTGATCGACGGCAACGCTCACCCGATGGACGAGACTCAGATCGCACAGTACGTGCGAGATGAAAACATCGGACTGGTCGGCATTGGCGCCATGACCCGAATGATCGCCAAAGCGTATCGCATAGCCGATGCCATTCGCGCCACCGGAGTTCAGGTTGTCATGGGTGGTCCTCACGTCACCGAGCTGGCCGACGAGGCCCTCGGTCGCGATGGCGGACCATGCCACGCCGACGCTGTGGCCCTCGGCGAAGCCGATGAAACCTGGCCACAGATTGTGAACGACGCTGCCCGCGGTGAACTCAAGGCCATCTATGCGCCCGTGGATGCGGACGGAAAAGACAAAAAGCCATCGCTAAAGGAATACCCGGTCATTCCGTGGCAATCGATCGATCTTGCTCAATTCAATCTCGTGCCAAGGGTCCTCGCGCCGTTACTCAACCGTGTAGGCACGGGCTGGGGCTCTTTCCGCATTATTCCCGTTGAGTCGGGACGTGGCTGTCCCTACGGCTGCGAATTCTGCACCGTGACCGGATTCTTTGGTGACTCTATCCGCTTCCGTACCAATGAGAGCGTAGTAAATGAGTTGCTACTGTTGAAGGCACGCGCCCGCAGCGAGAGGGGCCAGATTGCTGTCTTCTTCATCGACGACAATTTTGCTATCAATGTAAAGCGCACCAAATCATTGCTTCGCGACATCATCGCTGCCAAAGCCCAGGTGCACTGGGTCGCGCAGATCAGCGCTAATTTGTTGCGCGACGAGGAACTGGTGGACCTAATCGCGGCTTCCGGCGGCAAATGGGTTTTCATCGGCATGGAATCCATTGACCCGACCAATCTCAAAGACGTGAACAAGGGATTCAATAAGCCGGGTGAATATGCGGCTGTGCTCGAACGGCTCGCGCGACGCAACGTATATGCGATTACATCATTCATCTTCGGTATGGACAACGACACTACCGGCGTGGCCGAGCGCACACTGACGCAAGTCCGAACTTGGCCTCCGGGTCTGCCCATTTTCGGCCTACTGACGCCCTTGCCCGCAACCCCGCTCTACAAGCGCTTGGAAACCTCGGGCCGGCTCACGCGCCCCAAGCACTGGAAGGAGTTCATTCCGTTTGCGATGGCTCACACGCCACTCAAAATGACCATTGAAGAAGCTCATGCCGAAGTGAAATATGGTTGGGAGCAAGCGTACAGCCCAGAAGCACTGGCCCAAGCGGTCGACGCGCTCACTGACGAGCCTCTTGGTTATCGCATCAACATCTTCCTCGCGCGTCTATGTTTCCGCGGGATATATTTCCCCATGATGGGGAAAATGGAATGGCTAAAGGTTGTGGCTCAAAACCGCCACACCATTCTTAAACTAGTAAGAGAAGCCTTCTTCGGCCGCCGAGCGCGACCAACGAATCCGGACACGCAAGATGCGTACGAAGCTGTCGCGGCACCAGAGGTCGCCGGCGAATTGAACGCATAACTCCGTGGGGCAAGGGCGTCATTGTCCGCGAGTCGCATCCAGCCAGATCGACCGTCGGCCCCGCTCAGGAGATCGTTCCGAACAGTGCCCCGACTCCTGCCGTCAGCGCCATGGCGAGAGCACCCCAAAACGTTACCCGTATCGCTCCCACTGTCACGCCTGCGCCGCCCGCGCGGGCAGCCACTCCGCCTAGAAGTGCGAGGAATACAAGTGAAGTTCCCGAGACAAGGGGAATCAGTCCCGCCGTCGGTGTTATGGCACTGACCAAGAGAGGCAAGGCTGCGCCAACTGCGAAACTGCCAGCCGATGCCATAGCGGCCTGAATCGGACGTGCCCGAAGAGTCTCGGAGATGCCGAGTTCGTCGCGGGCATGCGCGCCTAGCGCGTCATGCTCCATCAACTGATCGGCAACCGTTTTCGCGAGAGGAGGATCGAGTCCGCGCGCGACGTAGATTGCCATCAGTTCCTTGTGCTCGCCCTTGTCGTCCGCTTTGAGTTCCGCGCGTTCAAGCGCGAGGTCGGCTTGTTCGGTATCTGCCTGTGAGTGGACTGACACATACTCCCCAGCGGCCATCGACATAGCCCCCGCCACTAGACCCGCGACCCCCGCGACCAGCACGTTGCGGTGAGTCGCATGCGCGGCTGCGACACCAAGCAGCAGACTCGATGTTGACAGAATGCCATCGTTCGCGCCCAGTACCGCTGCGCGTAGCCAGCCGATGCGGCCGGTGCGATGTCGTTCAGTGTTGCCTGCATTCACCCTTGTGGACTCCTGAATCTGAGAACCGCCAGAAGCCGCCCGCACGTTCAATCTAGACAGAAAGTGGTTGGTTTTAGATTGTCGGCTTAACGAATTAAGAGTAGCCGTTGGTAAACACACTCAGAAGGGAGATCGTGTAAGCAAACTTTCCGGCTTTTGCTATGCCGCTTGGAGCATGTGGACGGGCAGGGACAAAATTATGACAGCGCCGCCCCCTGGACGGTCCGAGACCTTAGCCACGCCCCCGTGCGCCAGGGCAACTGCCTCCACAAAGGCAAGTCCGAGACCATGACCGGGAGAATTCTTTCCCTTCACGAATCGTTTGAAAACCTGGCTGCCGATATCGGGCGAGAACCCCGGACCATTATCTTCGATCACTAGTTCTGCCGACCCTTGCTGCGAACGGAGTCGGATGTTCACTCGGCATCCCGCAGGCAAATGAGTCAATTCGTTTTCAAGCAAATTACTGACCACACGATTCAGCAGGGTCACGTCCGCATCCACGACCACGTGCTCTTCGAGATCAGTCGTCACTTCGTGATGGCGCTCGGCCATCGCTGGCTGATAGATATCAACCAGTTGTCGCACGACATCGGACAAGTCAACCGGGCGGCGATCGATGTGAAGAGCACCCGCTTCCGCTTCGGCAAGGTCCAGCGTGGTGTTCAGCAACTGCAAGAGCCTGTCCAGGTCTTCGATGGCCTCACCAACCGAGTCGCGCCACGTATCATTTCCTTCATTACATAACGCCGATTCCAGCGTTCCTCGAATCAAGGTCACCGGACTTTTGAGGTCGTGCGCGACACTACCAGTGACGGTCCGGAGCTGATTCACCGAAGCCTGGAGCCGGTCCAGCATGTTATTGAAAGTCTTAGCCAATCGCGAAATCTCATCTGAATTCACAGGTTCAGGCAACCGTTCCTTTAAGTCTTCGGTTCCAATTCGCGCGACGGTTTCCGTAATTCGCTCCACACGGTGCAGGGTACGGCGTGCGCTCCAGTAGGAGATGACGAAACCGAGCAGAAACATGCCGCCCCAAACCATCAGAAAACGACGAGCTAGTGTGTGCAGCACATGCTGGGCGCCATGATCCGATAGTCCGAGATAAACAGTTTTTCCGCTTTGCGCCTTCTCAACCACTCGAAACGTTTGTCGATACCCTTCCACAGTTATGGACTTCGGAGGTCCCGGAACCAGGTTCGACCGTCGGATCGCCGTAACAAAAGCGTCTTGCGAACTGGGCCCTACCCACAAGGGAGAACCGCTGTTGATCGGATCTGTGATCAGGAAGAATACAGAATTCAGTCTCTCACCCCGAGCGTTGCGCTCATCCGGTACCTCTTGGGTCGCAAGCTCAGCCACTTCTCGCACGATCCTTGTGTAAAGACGATCGCTTGGAGTATCAGCTGAAACCTGAGCCAGAACCTCTGCTTCGCCGCTAAGCCAGGTGTCACTGCGCTCCCGAATGCCCTGAGCGACAAGGAAATAAACTATGGAGAAAGCCGCAGCTGTCCCCAACGCGAACGCCAGAGTTGTCCATACCGAAATCCGCCAAGCGGCGGTGGAGCGCAAATTCTTAGGCATGTTTGAGAACGTAGCCGACACCACGAATCGTGTGAATCAGCGGTCGCGGGGTGTCATGATCTACTTTGCTGCGCAGACGATAAATGTGAACATCGACGACATTGGTTGCGGGATCAATCCTCATCTTCCAGACATGGTCCAGAATCATGGTCCGGGTCACCACTCGACCTTCGTTGCGGCAAAGATATTCCAGCAAAGAAAACTCCTGTGGGGTCAATTGCAACAACTGCTCGCCCCTTCGCGCTTCGCGACGCACCAGGTCAAGCTGCAAGTCAGCAGCTTGCAAGCGCATCGATTCATTCTGCGGAACCGCGGACCTGCGAAGGAGATTTCTCAGCCTCGCCAGTAATTCCGGCAACGCGAATGGCTTCGTGAGGTAGTCGTCTCCGCCTTGCTCCAATCCTTTGACCCGCTCGTCAACGGAACGGCGGGCGGACAGGATTAAAACTGGCGCTGAACTTCCTTGGGCGCGGCACCGGGCAATTAAGTCCAATCCATCCAGGTCCGGAAGCCCCAGATCGATGATGAAGGCATCGTGGATACCCTGCAAGGCCATGGCTTCTCCGGCTTTCGCGGTGCTGGCCGCATCCACGAGGTATCCTGCCTCCATCAGTGCCCGTTTCAGGAACTGTTGAATCGATACGTCATCTTCTACTAACAGCAATCGCATCGTAGAAATCCCGTCAGTCCAAGACTTTACACCTCCAAAGTGGGATGCAGGAAACACGATCCCGGAAACTTACCTAAGCCAGCAAATCCAGCATTCACTGCGAACGCCATGTCATGTCGACCCGCACCGGGATGTCGTTCTTGACAGGCATCGTCAGGAGCGAGGGCGGGTCGATCTTGAAATCCGTTAGCGTAGCCGGAATTGTCCCCGTAATGTGAGTCTCACCGCCTTGCGTTTCCACTTTGAAAGGAACCTTCTTGTACTGGGCAGTCTGGCCGGCGAACTGAATCTCCAGATCGGCATTGATGGTCGCCGATGAGGCAGCCGATTCGGGCAGGCGCGTGCGTACCGTGACTATAGGAAACTCCGCGCCGCGCGTAACCTGAACCATATGAAGGTCGCGGTTGCTGTCTCCGGAATCAAACGATTTCACGGCTACCGCAATCAAGAAATCGCACTGTCCGTCGTGGCAAACGCCCTTGCCTCGCGCCGCATGGCTCACACCCTCGGACTCGTGCAGTGGGTGCGACACATGGTAGGTCAGTGTGCTTTGTTTGAGGACCCATTGGCTGTCTGCAGCAAACGCGGGGAGGGTTACGAGCAAGAACACGCTCAATATTTTCTTATTCATAAACTGTGCTCAGAACTTCACTGAAACCGAAAGAAGAGCAGCCCCAAACGCGCCAGCGGTCACGATGGCCACTGGTCCATGTGCGGAGGCGGCGCCATGAACTTTTTCGCCTTTGTTCTTCTGATCAAACGCCATAATTCCAAGGATGGGCGTGGCGATCATGCCAGGGCCGTGTATCCAAGCCATCGCTTCGTGAAATTTTATCGGACCGCGCTTTTTGGTTCCGGGGATTCTGGGAGCGCGAATGGCGTAATAAGCGGTGATCCCGTATAGGTCGCCGGTGAGCGCACCCAGAGCAACGTGTAAATCGCGAGTAGCCGTGCCTTCACTTTTGCCGCCAGCGCCAGGACCGAGGATCACCGTCGCGATGAGCGGTATCGTCGTGATCAAACCCATCCGTTGATGGATCTTCAGCATGTGTGTCCGTTTATCCAGCAGCGCTTGCTCACGGGCGTTTCCTTGAGTCTGTTCCGGAGTAAGGCCCAAATCCGAAAGCGAAGGCGCCGTACTGCTGGATGGGGCGTTCGGTAAATTATCCTGTTGCTCTAGCGTTGGTTTGATCGTGGTTGGCGCACTGACCTGCAGCTTCTCGTCCACAACTGATGGCTTAGTTCCATCGACAGTCGCGGACGGAATCTCCAGAGTCTGGAAACCGGCGGCCTCAAGCTTCATCCGATAACTCCCCAGGGGCAGATCGTCGAATCTATAAGAGCCATCCGTCCCCGTCGTGGCGCTTCGTGCCTGGCCGTTCTCCACGCTCGTCACCGTCACGGTGGCATTCGCAATCGGATTCCCGGACGAATCCACGATCCTGCCCGTCAGCACACCCATTCCGGCCGCCTGAGCGATCAGTGAAGGTACAAGCTGAAGGAGCAGCCAAATAGCTAGGCCACAAGGGATAGCACCAGGCCGATTGCCAAACGTATTCCTCAACATCAGTCACCTCGCGCTTTCTAGAAATAGAGACTGTGTTTCCCTGAACTATTTCGCAATGCATGCCGCACTGAGACCAACCTTGCAATGAGCATGAAAGATGTGGCGTCCGATCAAGTACCCAAGTCTGCTTCCCACTACAACATCGGAGGGGAAGTGTTGCAGACTAGTGAATCGCGTCACCGAAACGGCCCCTGCGGTTCCGTAAGCCAGCCACTCTACCCAGGGCTTTGGGTATTCGTGCGCAATTGTGCTGGCCGCGGTCCGCGTGATGATCGTAGGGCCGGAGGGAAAGGAATTATCCAAGCCGCTGGTCTGAAAAAAATGTCCTTGACCCGTTCCTTGTAAAGGACGTTCACGCTCCGCAATGAGCTGCAGCACGGCATACACGACGCCGCTGTTTGCCATCGCCTCGGCTCCAAGCACGCCGGTTTCGAAGGCATGAGAATCTCCTTTGGACTTTCCGTCGATGAGAAGCACTCCAACCGCACCAGCGGTCGCGAACAGTCCCACGTCGGAGATGTCAGCACTCGCGTTCGAAGGGTTTCTCGGAAGCGCGCCCGAAACATGCTTATCGCGATCAGGCCTGCCGTGACGACGGGAAGTCCGATCACCCATTTCAGTTCAGAACGATGGAGAGGAGCTGTATAAGTATCAGCCTGATCACGAAGCCCACGTTTGACCCATCGAGTGAGAAATTTGTCGCGACTCGAATCCGCAGATACCCCGGCAGACGATTGCCGCGGATCGGCGGAATTAGCCGAGTCTCCAGCCGCGTAAAAGCTCGTACGCATGACCGCTGATGGAGCGTCCGGCAGCTCCTGCGAAGCGGCCAACGTCGATTGCAAAATACTCGCCAATAGCAAGATCAACAGACGGCCCCGACCCTTATCGAACACGCACAAGGACATGTTAAAGCCGAGTTCAGAGTGACGCTGGCGTGTCACACCGCGACCGGCAGCCCACTTTTAAGATACGACCGGAACATTACCGCTCCCTTTCTAGAAGATGACAGTTTGTTCATCCTGGAGCATTTTCCCTTTTCCACTCCCGTCTACGCTTACGATTTACTCGATACTACCGTCGGAGTTGCAACCATCTCCGTCTTTGGAGCTTCATAGTAGACACGGTTCTTTGGCTTCTCTGGGCATCTGGTATCCCGATAGCCGACCTGCGTTTCACGCGACCTTAGAAGGACTGTCTCCTTCCCAGCGGACAACAATCGGAGTTATTACCAATGAGACCACTTGTATTCGAGCTGATCGTGCTGACGGCTGGGTTGTGTAGTGCCGTGAGTGTCGCGCAGACGTTGAAGCAGCGGCCTCCGGCGGCAACACAGCAGCAGAACGAAGATATGCCTGCCTCGCAGAAGATGTCAGAAAGCGTGGGCGCCGAACCGATGGCGATACCGATGAGCGTTGGGGTTGGCACTCCTATCAAGGTGGCAATTGACTCAGACGTGCGAGTGCGGAAAGTAGGTCAGGCGATCCAATGCAGGACAACGGAGCCAGTGTATGCGTTTGACAAGCTGCTGATTCCGGTCGGAACGGTGGTGAACGGGAAAGTTTCGGCGATCGATTCGGTACCGAAGATGGTACGAACAATGCAGGCGGCGAATGCGAACTTTTCCCCAGCGCGGAAGGTGCATGTGCAGTTCGATGAACTGGTCATGGGTGATGGGCGGCGTCTGCCCCTGCAAACCGTGGCTTCTCCCGCTCCGGACGGAGTGCTGCGGTTTGTGTCGGCGAAGGAGAAGCCAGAACAGAAAAACAAGGTGCAGGATGCAGCTTCCAAACAGGTGAGTGCAACGCGCCAGGCGATTCACCAGAAGTGGAACGATTTACAGAATCAGATCCACGAACCGGGAAAGATGCACAAGGTAAAGAGAATCGTGCTGGCGCAGTTGCCGGTGCATCCGCAATATATTGATGCGGGGACGAGCTTCAATGCGGATTTGTTGCAACCTCTGGATTTTGGGACCGAGGCAGGTGAAACCTGCGAGGCTTACGGACATTGGATCGCCGCCCCCTAACGGGAGCGTGGTGCATGCGCGGCTGGTGACAGCTCTGAGTTCGTCGACCGCAAAACAGGGAGACCTGGTAGAGGCGCTTATCACCGAGCCTCTAGTCATCTCGGATCACCTGATTCTTCCTGAAGGAAGCGTGATTAAGGGCTCGGTGCTACAGGCGCAGCCAGCGCGGCGAATGGGACGCAACGGACGGTTACGAATTCTGTTTCACGAGGTTGCGCCACCGAGTGGAATCGAGCAGAAAGTTGAGACGACTTTGGAGGGCGTGGCGGTCGCCAAGGGCGAACACTTGAAGCTCGACGATGAGGGTGGGGCGCAGGTGACCACTCCGCGAACGAGATATCTGATCACAGGAATTCAAGTGATGCTGGCGGCTTCGCAAGCTTCTCCGGATCGCGATGCAGGACAGGGGAGCCAGAGCGTGGGCGAAGCAGGAGGCGGTGCGGTAAGTGGTGCATCGGGATTTAAGTTGGTGGGGATGGTTGTGGGAATTGCTGCACATTCCCGCGTTGTGTCGGCCGGGTTTGGATCGTATGGAGCGGCAATGTCGATCTACTATCATTTTCTGGCGCGCGGACGCGATGTCGTATATCCGAAAAACATGCCGATGTTGATAGGGCTAGGGACTCGCGACGGCAAAACAGCGAATGCCGCAGAACCGTCGGCGAAGTTAGTTCGATGATCGGCCCGCGTCCGCAGAACGCTATTGTGTGAAATTAAATTGTGTCTGTAAACAATTGATAATAAATGAGATATATTTGGAGGCGACGGGAGTCGAACTATTCGGCGTGTTGATAACACGCAAGTTATTGATCTAGGAATTGCCAAAACGGCTAAAAAGGCCCCATTGTCCGATCCATTGTACGTTTATTGTACGAAAACGCTTTTCGCTAGGCACTACCGAAGCATGCGCCAAGTTGACTCGCTCCCATAAATATGGGAGCATGGCTCATGAAGACTACGTTAGAAATTCCCGATGCCATCTTTCGTCGCGCCAAGACGGTGGCGGCCGAGCGCGGGATTCCTTTTCGAGCGCTCGTCTCGGAGGCGCTGTCGGACAAGCTACGCGCCCAAGGCGATAGAGACAGCAAGCCCTGGATGAAGACGTTCGGCAAACTCCGTCACCTGCACAAGGAAACGGCCAGAATTAATCGCATCATGGAAGAAGAGTTCGGCCAGGTCGAGACGGAGGATCGACAGTGATCCTGGACACCAATGGATTGTCAGCCGTCGCAGATCGTGAAGCAGCGCTGGAGCCGATCCTTCGCCAAGCAGCGGAAGTGGCCGTTCCAGTAATTGTGTTGGGCGAATACCGATATGGAATTCAGCAATCACGCGACCGGCAGCGCTTCGAACAATGGTTAACAGAAACGATTTGCAACTACCGAATGAGCCCGAAGACGCAGTCAAGGTCGACGAGTACCAAGACCACTTGGACGCTAATTTAGCTTGCCGCTGTGTTCTCGGAATTAGCGGCTCCAGATAGCCGGAACCCATCGC
>Ga0209420_1000560_pt1 | contig 19107 bp, 15 predicted proteins | sample BlaSpr_A8_OM1_O1_FD_187972 | JGI IMG/M metagenome (GOLD analysis project Ga0209420, IMG submission 187972) | Forest soil microbial communities from Thunder Bay, Ontario, Canada - Black Spruce, Ontario site 2_A8_OM1_O1 (SPAdes) (version 2) | ecosystem: Environmental > Terrestrial > Soil > Boreal... | reverse complement strand
GCAGCAGCGCTACGACCTGCGCCGCGGCGCCGAACCCGCCCGGCTGGACCACTTCAACATCGTCGTGCCCGACGTCCGGGCCGCCTACGACTACTACCGTTCGCTCGGCTTCGGCCTGGCCGAGACCATCGAGGACGGCGACACCCTGTACGCGGCCTGGATGTTCCGCAAGCAGACCGTGCACGACGTGGCCTTCACCGGCGGCGACGGGCCGCGGCTGCACCACCTGGGGTTCTTCGCCCACGAATCGCACCAGGTGCTGCGCATCTGCGACATACTCGGCGCGCTGCACGAAGAGGCCCGCATCGAGCGCGGTCCCGGGCGGCACGGCGTATCCAACGCCTTCTACGTGTACCTGCGGGATCCCGACGGGCACCGGGTGGAGATCTACACCAGCGACTACTTCACCGGCGACCCGGACCATCCCGTGCTGCGCTGGTCCGTGCGGGATCCGCGGCGCCGTGACTTCTGGGGCCACGCCGTGATCCCGTCCTGGTACACCGAAGCCAGCACCGTCCTGGACCTGGACGGCCGGCCCCGCCGGCTGGTTTCCCAGCAGCAGACCGCGGAGCTCAAGGCCGCCGAAGTCGGCGCGGACGGCTTCACCCGGTGACCAGTGACTTATGCCGCGCCGACCTCGATACACCGGTGGCGCTGGCAGGCGACGGCTGCGTACAGTGAGACGACTCATTTTCTGAAGCTGCAAGGGATTCCGGGCCGTGGCGGAGCAACCTGCGCTTTCATTTGCTGCGCTGCTGCGCCAACTGCGGTCCGAGGCGCGGCTCACGCAGGAGGAACTGGCCGAGGCCGCGAGGGTGAGCCCACGCTCGGTCAGTGACCTGGAACGTGGCATCAACAGCACCGCGCGCAAGGACACCGCGCTCCTGCTGGCCGACGCGCTCGGCCTGGCCGGGCCCGTCCGGAACGTGTTCGTCGAGGCGGCCCGCGGCCGGCTCCCGGCTGCTGATGTGATCGCGGCGCTGACCGCGTCGCGTAATAACCTGCCGACCCCGGTTGACTCATTCGTCGGCCGGCAAATGGAACTAGGCGAGCTCGTCGAGGCTATCCGCACCGGTCGCCTCGTGACGCTCGCGGGTCCGGGTGGCAGCGGTAAGACCAGATTGGCGCTGGAGGCTGCGGACTCATTGGTGCGGGAATTCGCGGATGGCGTATGGTTCGTCGCGCTGGCCACGATTAGCGACGGCCAACGCCTGCCCGGAACCGTGGCTCAGGTGCTAGGCGTCTCCGATCGGGCCGATGAGGACATTGCGGACACACTCCAGGCGTGGCTGCGAAACCGCGAGCTGCTTCTGATTCTGGACAACTGCGAGCATGTCGTCGAGGCGGCCTGCCGTTTTTGCGAGCGGCTGCTCCCGGCATGTGGCCGACTCCGGATCCTGGCCACCAGCCGGGAGTTTTTGGACCTGCGCGGTGAGCATGCCATACAGACGCCGCCGCTGGCGGTTCCCGACGATCTCGCCCTGGCGGCCCTGTCCGACGCGGTTCAATTGTTCCTCGCGCGCGCCGCGGCCCGCGCTCCATGGTTCCGGCCGGATGAGGCGGATCTCGAGACGGTGATGCAGATCTGCCGACGCCTCGACGGGCTGCCGCTGGCGATCGAGCTGGCCGCAGCACGGCTGCGAGCCTTGTCGCTCTCGCAGCTGGCGGCGCGGCTCGATGACCAATTCTGGCTGATGGCCGGCGGAAGCCGCACCGAGATCCCCCGGCAGCGCACCCTGGAGGCCGTCGTCGGGTGGAGCTACAACCTGCTGAGTGAGGTCGAGCAGCGCACGTTCGCCAGGCTTGCTGTGTTTCCGGACCACTTCACCATGGACATGGCCGAGGCGGTGGTGTCCGGGTTCGGTGTCGGTGAACCCGAGGTCGTCGACATGGTCTCCCGGCTGGTTAACAAGTCCCTCGTGACCACCGTGAACGCACCGGACGGGCTGCGCTACCGGCTGCTGGAGATGCTCCGCCAGTACGGATGGCGCCGGCTGATCGAGTGCGGCGAAGCCGACCGGATCCAGGAGCGGCTGTTCACCTGGGCGATGTCAGGTGTCGAGCAGCTCGAAATGGTGATCAGGACCCCGGAGATGGATGACGCCTTGCAAAGGGCAGCCATCAATGCCGTCACCTATCACGCCGCGGTGCGGTGGGCCGACTCGCACCGGAAGGACGGCGCGGCGCTGCGCATCGCCGCGATGGTGCCGCTCAGCCCGCACGGATGGGAAAGACGAACTGAGATCCTGGCCAGGTTGGCCAGGGCAGAAGGGGAAGGGCAACTCGATGACGTGACCGCGGGCCATGCCTGGACGGCGATCGCCAATCTCTGCTTCGAGCAGAGCGACTGGCAGGCATCGCTCCAGGCCAGCACCCGCGCGGTCGAGCATTTCAGGGCAGCAGGGCTCCCGCGGCTCACCGCCTGGGCACAGTATTTCTGCTCGATATCGGCCTGGGGCGCCGGGCAGCTGGCCGAGAGCGAGCATCTGGTTATCGAGGTGATCGCCAACTTCCGCCGGGAACGCGACGACATGGGACTCGGCTGGTCCCTATGCATGGCGGCACTGCGCAGTGCGGACCTCGAAGCCGCGAAACAGATGGCCGCCGAGGCGGATGAGTTGCTGCGGCGGGCCGGGGTACCGATGGGCGTCGCTCACAACCTGGAGGGGCGTGGCATCAACGCGTGCGAGCGCGGTGAACTCAACGAGGCCGCGAATTTCCTCACCCAGGCGATCCAGGCCTTCGCCTCATACGGCAACATCGGCTGCACCGCCCATGCCCTTGAAGCGGCGGTCGTCGTGATCGCCACGGCCTCCAGCGACCGTGACCGCCTGGCCGCGGAATTGCTTGCCGCAGCAGAACAGTTTCGCCATCAAAGCGGTCAACAGCACCGCCCCTGGGAGAAAAGGGCCCGGCTGGGGCCGTTGAAGGACCGCATCGTCGCGGCCAGCGCCACCCCAGACACCGCGGCCCCCGTGCCCGGGCGCCGGTACACGCTGTCGGTGGCATCGATGCTCGCCACCGAGGCGCTCCAGTCCCTGGCGGCACCGTATGCGAGCTGACCTTCGGCGGTACCAGGCCTTGGATTCCACGCCGGTCATCGTCCGGCCGGCAACCAGAATTCCAGTTGAATGTTGTCCGGGTCGCGAAAAACAATCACTGAGCCGATAGGAGTCTCCGCTACCGGCGTGAAGTTCACGCCCGACTCACGCAGGCGCTGCTCCCAGTCTTCGAGTTCTGCCCGAGACGACACGGCGAAGGCGAAATGGTCAAGCCCGGTGCGGAACTCGTCGAAAGACCCTTCCTCGCGCCCGGGATACTGGCGCACGCCGACCACCCAGCCCGAATCAGGATGGGCGAGCACCCGGAAATGCACCGCCTCGTCGTCGCCTCGCAACACCACCTGCATACCAAGCGGGTCCTCATACCATTGAGCGCTCCGATCCGCATCGCGAACCGTAAACGCCACGTGATGTCCGCCTGCGATCGTCGGCATATTCGACCTCCGCTTTGCCTGCCGCGGCCGGCTTTGGCACGACCAACAGCTGCGCTTGCCACCCTACCGGGCCACTGCGTGCAGAGCCAGCGGTCCGGGTGACCTGTGGGCAATCCTGTGGGCAGTCCTGTGGCCCGTCCTGTGGGCCGTTACGTATGGCTATCACCCAGGGCGTAACCCACAGTAAAGACAGCGGCGAAAGATCGCCCGCTGAAGCGCGGCGGGCATTCGCCCTAACCGCAGGCGCGCGCTTATAGGAGGCTTTAGATGAGAACCATCAACGTCCATGCGCTCGGCCCGTCAGGGTCCGGCAAAACAGTTTTCATGGCGGCCATGTACCGCCAGCTCCGGATCAAACGAGCTGATGCCGATTTCTACCTGAAGACCGACCATGCCACCTCCGTGCATATGAACTCGGTCTTCAACGCGGTCGCCAACCCGCAGGACGAATGGCCCGCGAGCACCAGGGTCGCCAACGAGTGGGAGTTCGGCCTCACGGTGACCACGCCGGCTGGCGACTTCGAACCGCTGAAGGTGAAGTATCGGGACTACCCGGGTTTTGTCCTGACCGCTCCCCGAGCCGCCGAGGACGAGCGGTACCAGCACGTGATCGAGCAGATGAAGTCCGCGCATGCGCTGCTGGTGCTGCTCGACGGGGCCGGGGTGCAGGCGTGCCTCAGGGGGGAGCCGCACGGGCGCCGCTTCCTGGATTTCGAGCTGTCGAGTTCGCTCGAGATCGTCCAGCAGACCCGATGCCCGGTGCACTTCGCGGTGACCAAATGGGACCTCCTGGAGGGCGCGCACAGCCTCGCCGAGGTGAGGGACCTGCTGCTGGGTGACAGCAGCTTCCGCGACCTCATCCGGGGCCGTTCTGAGTCTGCCGCCGGGCCGATCCGCCTCATTCCCGTCAGTTCCGTCGGCACCGGATTCGCCGCGATGCAGCCCAACGGCCAGATGCAGAAGCTCGGGCCGCCTGCCCGTCCCTTCCAGGTGGAGTTGCCCCTCATCAGCGTCATCCCGGATTTCGTGACGTATGCCTTCTCCGAGCTCCAAGCCAGGGACCAGGATCTGCTCAGCCGGGTGCAGCGGCATCTCCGCAACGCCGAAAGCGGCGACCTCAGCGGGCGCTACGCAGGCCGGCTGGCCATGGCCAGGGACCTGACCAAGCGTGCCCTGGCATCACGGCTGGGCAAGTCGCTGAAGGCGACCAATCCTGTGCTGGCTGCGCTGCTTCACGACGAAGACCAGTTTGCGGACGGCCTGTTCTTCGTCGTGCAGGAAGTCGCCCGCCGTGCGGCGGCCCTGACCGACAAGCGCCAGGCTGCGGACTCGGCGGCGGCCGCTTCACTCCGGGCCGGCGTTCACGACCAGGTTTCTGCGCTGCAGCTCATCGAATCTCAATTCCACCAGCTGCTGACCCGCTTCGAGCAGAAATACCCGGAGTCGCTGCTCGCCGGACCGCGGGCGGCCGGGTTCGGCCCGCAGGACCTTGACGGGGGCCTGCTGGGTGACTCATGGGCGATGCCGGCCATGGGAGGAATGAGATGACCATGACCACCGCCGACGGTCCTGCCGGACGTCTGGGGGGCCGTGCGTGGCCCTTTGTCGTCACGCGTAACCGGTTGCTGGACTGGCGTCCCATCGTGGCGCCGGACTTCATGATCGCCCAGGGCGGCGAGTACCTCCTGGTCCACGCGGCTGATCCCGGGGACGGCCCTGTCCCTTCCCCGGTATTCGAGCGCATCGTGACGACCAAGCGGTACGGCGACCTGACCCTGCTGGCCAGCAGCCGTCCTGCCACCGCCGATCTGATCGGCGGCTCGGCGCAGGAGCAACTCGTGGACCGCGTCGGGCGGCCGATCCAGCTCATCGAAGGCCTGGTGCTGCCGGGCCGCCACCCCGGCTGCGCGGCCCGCTGGCAAGCCCAGCTGGCCTGGGTGGACGCGATCGCTCAGCAGTCCTTCCTCGGCTTCTGGCAGTCAGAAGACGAAACCGAGCCGCCCGCCTCGTCCCGGGCGCTGACCGAGACCGGACCGGCGGCCGAGCGCGAGGTGGGTCCCGGCCAGGTCGCGAGCGATGAGGGCGTGCCGGGCGACCCTGGCCTGGTGCCGGCCCACGGCCGCGGCCATCCGTCGCCACGGCAGGTGATAGCCGCGGCCGTCACGGTGATCGCCAGCTTGGTCGTCCTGTATGTGATCATCCGCGTTACCCGGCGCTGACTGGGCGAAATTGCGGTGAACCCGTGTCCGGGTCTACTCAACGGGAGGGATCAGATGAGCAAGTCCGAGGACGCCGTGGCTGGCTGGCCCGGTCAGCGGAAGATCTGCCGCTGGTGTGTTCATTACCGGCTGCGCCCTGAAGTGGTGCTCTTTTCCGCCGCCGAACTGGCCGCTCCTGGCGTACTGAAGGCCCGGAACGAGTGGGACCAGCAGCGCTCCCAGCGGGCGTTCCAGGAAAAGGAACGGGTTCTCAGCCGGCAACCGTTCGACTATGAACCGCATTATTACCCGTGGTGCGCTTTCCACACAACCGAAGCGGGCGGCGTCTCGATTAATCCCGTTACCGGTGCAACCAGCCCGCTCTACATTCTCTGCGTCTGGAAGAACGAACATGAAGACTGCGGAAATTTCACCGCCAGCGACCACGTATGAGCCCCGGTCGGCGCCGCTGTCCGGCCGCTCGGAGATCCGGGTTCAGGGCCGGATTCAGCTGGGCCTCCAGTGCGGTCTCGGGCAGAGGTCCCGGGCTCCAGACTTCCCGTCCGTGACCTACTCGGCATTCCGGCCCGCCGACGGCACGGTGGCCCCGATTGATATGCCGCCGGCGGCCCGGCCGGGAGAGCTGCCGATGCGTCAGCTTGACTGGCACCTGGCGAAGACGGGCGGGGATCTCTGCCTCGCCGATCGCGGGCTGACGCAGTCCTATGGCATTTTCGGGGCCTCTGGGTCAGGCAAGACCCACCTGATGCGCCACCTCCTCCGCCAGCTGTTCGCCCACTGTCCCGATAATCCCGAGCGTCGGTTCGGCGCTCTGATCCTGGACCCTAAAGCGGCGATGATCGATACCGTCCAGGACATCATGCACGAGGCCGGCCGGGATACCGATCTCGTCATCCTGGAAAACGACGAACTAGTGAAGAACGGCCCCGTCAATATCATCGACTGCGCCCTGGACCCATTCGAATTGGGAACGGCCCTCGTGCTGGCCGGGCAGAGCGCGGGTGCCGCGGCGACGGAACCGTTCTGGTTCGGCTCGTGGAAGAACCTCTTCACCGGGATGGTTCCGCTCCTGGACTGGCTCGAAGAAGAGCCGCTGAATATCCGGCTGATCGCGCGGAGTGTCTTGCTCGCCCAGCCGACCGGTCCGGGCGGCCGCCTCGAAGCACCCATTCAGCAACTGGCCCGAGAAGCAGCAGAGCAGCTTGACGATCTCGACGAGGGCCGCCGGAGCGACATGATCCTGGCCATCTCGATGATCCAGAAGTTCTTCGCCCAAGATCCAAGAGAACTCGGCGTCGTGCAGAGCCTGATCGCAACCGCTTATGGCGGTTTCCTGCGGTCCCGGTGGGCTTCCTATTGCGGTGAGATGACCTACGGAACGCACGGGCCATCGCTGTACGACTCGATAATCGAAGACGGCAAGGTCGTCCTGGTGAGCGTCTCTCCTTTCGACACCAACATGGCCAGGATTATCTGTACCGTCGTGAAGTGCCTCTTCCAGAAGTCGGTGCTGGGCCGCTTGGCGCAGCACCGGTCCGGCCAGCTCAGTAATTACGTACGGCCCCTGTTGCTGGCGTGCGATGAGTACAGCGATGTGGCTTCGGAAGTCCCCGGAGAGCCTATGGGTGACGCCCATTTCTTTTCCAACGCACGGCAATACGGCTGCATGTCGCTGATGGCGACCCAATCGGTCAACCGCCTGGAAGCCTCGAGCCTGAAGGACAGCTGGCGGGCCGTCATCAGCTCGTTCGGCGGCGGGAAGATCTTCATGCGGCTGGCCGACAGCCAGACCGCGGAGGAGGCCACCAAACTGGCTGGCGATATCGACTGGTACCTCACTTCGCTTGGCACCTCACACCAGAAAGACGGCCTGGGCTCAAGTACGAATACCGAGATTCGCGAGCGAAAGGGCCTGCCCGGCGCGGTCCTCACCCAGACGCTGGCGACCGGCCAGGGCGCCTTCATCGGCACGCTGGACGGAAGCACCGATTCAACCCCGTGCACGTTCTTCTTCGAGGTCCCCGATGCCTGACCTGGACCTCAGCCGTGAAACGACCGCGGATGCCGGGAGCGGGCAGGACGCGGCGCAGCCCAGCCCGGCGGACCTGGCCGCCTGCCTGCAGGAGCGGCAGCAGCAGGCGGTGGCCGGCCAGCATCCCTGGGAGCAGGAGCAGCTCGCCGAACGCCTGAACCGGGTCGTCGATGCCCTCAGCGACCGCGTCGACCCCCGCCAGCTGGACGCCTTCCGTCAAGGCCAGGCGGACCAGCTGCGCGAACGCCAGGACGGTGCGCGGCAGCTCTGTGAGGCAGCGCAGCTGGCCGTGGCCCAGCTAGAGCAGCGGCAGCCGCTGACCGACGAGCGGCCGGGCCAGCAGCGCGACGTGAGCCGGCCGTCCGAACAGCAGCAGTCCGGGCTGGTGGATCTGGTCAACCGGGTGCTTTCGGATCTATCGAGAATGCAGGACCAGCAGAACGCATGCCTACGCCAGCAGCGCCAGGATGCGCTGGCCGCCGCGGCGTCAGGAGCCGGCGGTGATCTGAATCGAGTCTTGGATCGGCAGCGGGCCGACCGCGACGCGCTGCACGATCAGCTCAGCCAGATCCGGCAGGATCTGGACCGAGCCAGCCGCGACCTGGCCGCCGTCGGCGGGCCCCAGGCCACAGGTGAGGCGGGCCAGACCGGGCCGGCTGCCTCGCGGCCGGAGCGGCAGCAGCGGCCAGAGCGGATCGTGAGCGGGCCGGACCGCCGGGAGCAGGCGCGGCTCCAGGACCGCCTGGACCAGCTCGGTGAACGGGCCAAGGGCCGGGTCGACCCGCGCCAGCTGGACGCCTTCCGCCAAGGGCAGCTGGACCAGCTGCGCGAGCGCCAGGATGCCTCGCGGCAGCTTCGCGAGGCGGTGCGTGCGGCCGCGGCCCAGCTCGACCAGCAGGAGCGCCAACGGCAGCAGCTGACGGCCGATGGGCAGCGGGACCGGCCGCGGGATCTGGGTGGGCGGCGCGACCAGGAGCGAGCCGGGCTGGTGGATCTGGTCAACCAGGTGCTGTCGCAGCTGTCGGAGGCGCGAGACCAGCAGAATGCGTGCCTGCGCCGGCAGCACCAGGACGTCCTAGCGGCCGTGGCGCCCGGAGCCGGCGGTGATCTGAGCCGGGCACTAGACCGGCAGCGGGCCGACCGCGACACCTTGCACGACCAGCTGAGCCAGATCCGGCAGGATCTGGACCGGGCCAGCCGTAACCTGGCCGCCCACGCCGACCGCCAGCAGCAACAGCCCTGGCAGCCCGGACACGACGCCGCACGGCTGCGCGAGCAACCAGAGGCTCACCGGGCTCGGTACGACGCCACGCCACGGCCGGACCACGAGGCCAGCCGCGACGTAACGGCGCAGGCCCGGGCTGCAGTCGAACGCAGCGTCACAGCAGCCCGCCGAACGGATGCCCAGGACGTATACAGGACGACTGCCAACCTCGCCAAAGGCAACTTCGGCGAAAGGATGGCAGCAGATGCACTAGCCCGAGACGGTCACCAAATCCTGTACTTCAAGCCCTCCATCCTGGGAACGAACCAAGGTGGTATTGACATCTGTTCCTACAAGGACGGCCGGGTTTATCTGATTGATAACAAGGCCTTCACTTCACAGGGAAATATCTCCTCGGTAAGCTCCCTCACCACCAACCTCGCAAAGAATATCGCCCGTGCCGAACGTGACCTCGCAGCCATGGCTGCGGACGTAACTCGTCCGGCGGCCGAGCGCCAGATAATACGCCAAGCGCTCACCGCGCTACAGCAGGATCAATACTTCAGAGTAGTGACCAATGCGGCTCTGACCAAGAATGCGGATATCAAGACAGGAGTGACACAAGCGCTCGCCAGGCAAGGAATTCAATTCATCGACGTCTTTAAAGTGACTGGGAATAGGGATGGTCGTCGTGAGCACTTGTGAGAAGTGTATTTTTTTCCGCCGCGCCCGGCCGCGGAGCCAGCTGCTCGCGGCAGTAGCCGATACAACCGAAGCGGCGGTTTCGACTGCCCTCGGCAAGATCGTCGAGGACGAGCAAAAGCAGCGCGACTCCGAGGCGGGGTTCAAGCGCGCCCAGGCAACCGTTGAGCTTCAGACGTGGCCGCGGCAACCCGTCATGTCCAGCTACTGCGGCCGCCGCGAAGACGAGGGCGTGTATTTGATCGCCGAGATCAAGAACAGAGGCGGACAGTGCGGCGACTACCAGGAGGGGCGGCCTGACCGGAAGGCCTGCGCGGACTGCCGGTACCGCGTCACCGCGGCCGGCCCGGCTCGTGACCATCGGCGCGAGGACCTGATCACGCAGATGCACACCGAGGCCACGAGCGCCCAGGCCTCCACCGCTAATCCCGAGGGCATGCTGAAGGCGCACCGGGAAGGCGTGCCTGCCCGCCGGGCGTTCGAACTGTCGGGCGCCTACGCAGCCGATGGCCGGCTGGCCGTCAGGCCCGAATACCTGGACTACTGCAGCGCCCTTTCCGCCGAGGGCGAGTACGCGGTGTGCGCCGTCGTGAACCCGCACAACTGCTGCACCGCCTGGCAGCCAGCCTCCGCTCACCGGGCGGAAAGCCACAGTCCCCGCGATCGGGGCAGGTCAGCCGGGTCAGGCGACCTGCCGATGGCGCCACGGACCCGGGCGTACCCGGGGCCGCCGCGGTCCACCGCGGAGTTGTTGCGCCAGATTCGCGACGAGCAGGAGCGGAAGGCCAAGGAGCTGGAGGAAACCGATCCCATCCTGGCCGCCACCGTCCGGCGGCAGAACCGGGTCGCCCTGGCCTCGCTCGCGAGCAAGCTTTCCGAGCTCGACTACCAGAGCCAAATGGCAATTATCCGTAATAGCAAGTAAAACGGCCAAGAGAAAGGAACCCGGCCATGTGGAAGAAGCGGAAGATACAGCAGGCTGCCGCGGAAGAACCAGCGCCCCATGTGGACTGGCTGATCCAGTTCCGCGCGGACCAGCGGCAGAAAGAGGAAGAGGCGAACGAGGCCATTCAGGCAATCTCCGATGAGGAGGAGATGATAGCAGCGCGGATCCAGGCTGCCATCGATAAGCGGCGGAACGCGGACATCTACGCCGGACTGGTGAGCAACATCATGAGCATGAAGCACCAGACCGCATCAAATATTATCAACAATATGAGGAAATGAACTCGTGGCGGTGGCGCCGCGCCTACCTGAACAAAGGACCAGACAATGGCTGATGAGTCGCTCAAGCAATTCGAGCGCTATATGGAAGCGCAGGCGCGCCTGCTCCGGGAGGGCCTGACGACGGCTCTTGGCCAGAAGCTGCAACAGCGCCAGGGGCAAGCGCCACCGCCCAAGCCGGGACAACCCAGTGCGTCCCTCGAGTCCCAGCGTCAACAGATCCCCAGACTGGATGATCTGGCCGAACTGGATGGGCTGACCGGGCTGGCTCCGGTGAAGGCGGAGATGCGCCAGCTTCTCGACGTGGTGCGAGTAGGACAGTTGCGTCGCAAAGCGGGGCTTCCGGTAAGTCAGGTCAGCCGGCACCTCGTGTTCACAGGTAATCCCGGGACCGGCAAGACGACGGTGGCCCGCCTGCTGGGGAAGCTGTACGCGACGATGGGAGTCCTCAAGACCGGCCAGCTCGTGGAGGTGACCAGGGCCGACCTGGTCGGCGGCTACCTAGGCCAGACGGCGATCAAAACCACCGAAGTGGTCACGCAGGCGCTCGGCGGGATCTTGTTCATCGACGAGGCGTATACGCTGAACAGGTCGGCGGAGTCCGGGGACGAATTCGGGCTGGAAGCAATCGATACCCTGGTCAAGCTCATGGAAGACCACCGCGATGAGCTCGTCGTGATCGTGGCGGGCTACGGGGAGGAGATGGCCCGGTTCATCCGGGCCAACCCGGGCCTGCCCTCACGCTTCCCGAGGACGATCCACTTCCCCGACTACACCGCCGCCGAGCTGTTGTCGATCTTCCAGGGCCTGTGCGCCCGTGACCAGTACCAGGTCTCGGCGGCGGCCTTGGAAGTCCTTCGCCAGCACCTGACGGAGCTTCCCCGGGGCCCGGAATTCGGCAACGGCCGGCTCGTACGCAATATCTTCGAGGCCGCCGTCGCTCGCCAGTCCTCCCGCATCGTGGCCAACGGCGAAACGGACCTGACCAGCCTGGTCCTCAGCGACCTCAGCCTCGCCCCACCCACTGCAGATCCGCAGCAGCCATCGGCGCCGACCGGCCAGTACCTGTAACTGAGCGCCTGAGACCGCGAAGGATCAGGTGCCGGTCCGCTCCACCTCGAGCTCGCCGTCGGCCAGCCGGGCGCGCAGCACCTTCTTGTCGAACTTGCCCACCGCGGTCTTGGGGATCTCGGCCACGAACGTCCAGTTCTCCGGCACCTGCCAGCGCGCCACCTGGCCCGCCAGGAAGTCGGCCAGCTCGGCGGGCTTGGCCGTCATCCCGAGCCGCAGCACCACGGTGGCCAGCGGCCGCTCGCCCCACCGGGCGTCGGGCATCCCGATCACCGCGGCCTCCTGCACGGCCGGGTGGGCCATGAGCTGGTTCTCCAGGTCGACCGAGGAGATCCACTCGCCGCCCGACTTGATCACGTCCTTGATCCGGTCGGTGATGGTAAAGAAGCCGCGGTCGTCGATCGTGCCGACGTCGCCGGTCCGCAGCCAGCCGTCGTGGAACTTCTCCGGCGCCGGGTCGTTGTGGTAGGACCCGGTGACCCACGGGCCGCGGACCTCGATCTCGCCCTCGCTCACCCCGTCCCACGGCAGCTCTTCGTCGTTCTTGCCGATCAGCCGCATCTCGACCCCGTGGATGATCCGGCCCGCGCGCATCCGCCAGTCCAGGTCCTCGGTCGTCCCCTCCGGCACCTCGGCGGGCGGGATCGCCAGGCCGCCCACCGGGCTCATCTCGGTCATGCCCCAGCCCTGGATGATCCGCAGCCCGTACCGGTCCTGGAACCGCTCGAGCATGACCCGGGGCGCGGCAGAGCCGCCCGAGTTGCCCAGCCGCAGCGAGGACAGGTCGATCTCGTGGTCCTGGCCGTAGTCCAGGATCGCGTTCCAGATGGTCGGCACCCCCGAGGTGACCGTGGACCGCTCGGCGGCGATGAAGGCGGTCAGGTGCTGAGGCTGCAGGAACGGCCCGGGCATGTGCAGGGTCGCGCCGGACAGGAACGCCGAGTACGGCATGCCCCACGCGTTCGCGTGGAACATCGGCACGATGGCCAGCGCCCGGTCGGCCTCGCTGATGCCGAGCGGCGCGGCCATGACCGCCATCGCGTGCAGGTAGGTGGACCGGTGCGAGTACACGACCCCCTTCGGGTCCCCGGTGGTACCGCTCGTGTAGCACATCAGCGCCGCGGTCCGCTCGTCCAGCTCGGGCCAGTCGTACCCGGGATCCTCGGCGGCCAGCAGATCCGCGTACCGCAGCACCGGCACCCGGCCGCCGAGCGCCGACGCGTCGCCCGGCCCGTTGACGATGAACGCCTCGACGCTGGGTATCTGGTCCGTGATCGCGGCCAGCAGCGGGACCAGGGTGTCGTCGACGATGATGATCCGGTCCCCGGCGTGCCTGACGATCTGGGCCACCTGGGCGCCGGGCAGCCGGATGTTCAGCGTGTGCAGCACCGCGCCCATTGCGGGCCCGCCGAAGTAGGCCTCCAGGTGCTCCTGGTTGTTCCAGCAGAACGTGGCCACCGGGTCGCCCGGCCCGATCCCCAGCCGGGCCAGCGCCCCGGCCAGCCGTCCCGCGTTCTGCGCCACGGTCGCGTACGAGGCCCGGCGGGTGCCCGTTCCGGTCCAGGTCACGCACTCACTGCGGCCGTACACGCGGGCGCCGTGCCGCATGATCGCGCCGATCGTGAGCGGGCCGTCCTGCATGGTGCTGCGGATCATCTGCTGTCATCCTCGCTGCTGGCGGTGCCTGCCGGATCTTACTGGGCGGTACGGTAGGGCCGGGTCCCGGCCCTCGTCAATTGTCGGCTTTACGGAGGATCGAATGCCACGTCAGATCGTCCTGGCCTCGCGACCTTCCGGCTAGCCCACGGCGGCCAACTTCCGGCTCACCGAGACCGGTCGGCCGGACCTGGCCGACGGGCAGCTGCAGGTAAAGGCCGGCGTCGTCTGAGTAGAGCCGCGCGATCCGGGCCAGCGGCTGGCCGGCCGCGGCCGCGAGGCGCTCCTGCCGGAGCTTGAGTAGCTCGCCCTGGATCCGCTGATACCCCCACGAGGCGTTCTCGTGGTGGAGAGCAGCCCTGACTGGCGGTGCCAGGTGCCCGCCGCCGCGCTCAGGCGTGGAGCCTGGCGGTGGCGTCGGCAGCCGGGGGGAGCGCGTTCGCCCGCACGGTCTGCGCGTACCACCGGAAGCTGTCCTTGGGGATCCGGGTCCGGGTCGGATAGTCGACCCAGACGAGCCCGAATCGCTTGGAGTAGCCGTGCGCCCACTCGAAGTTGTCGAGGAGGCTCCAGACGAAATACCCGCGCACGTCCACGCCCGCGATGCGGGCCTGCAGCACCGCGCGCAGGTGCCCGTCGAGGTACCGGATACGATCGGGATCCCGGACCGAGCCGTTCGGCGCCACGTAGTCGCCGTACGCCGCGCCGTTCTCAGTGACCAGCACCGGGATGTCCAGGTACTCGTAGCGGACCCGGGTCAGCAGCTCGGTGAGCGCGGCTGGCTCGACCTCCCAGCCCATCTCGGTCCGCGGGACCGTCGGCCGGTGTACCGTCGCCACATCCAGGTCGGACGATACGAGGTCGCCGTCGGTCGCGGGAACGCAGTAGCCGTCTGCGAAGGCCTCGGCGGTCCTTGACCGGGCGGCCACGGTCCGCAGCGTGTAGAAGTTGACGCCGAGGAAGTCGAGCGGCTGGGAGATCACCTCAAGGTCGCCGTCCCTGACCACGGTGAAGCCGGGGTTGAAGCCCTGGTAGTGCGCGAGCATGTCGGCCGGGTAGCGGCCCTTGACCAGCGGGTCGAGGAACAACCGGTTGCAGTTCCCGTCCAGCCGCCATGCCGTGGCGATGTCGTCCGCATGGGTGGTGGCGGGCTGGACCGGCGTCAGGTTGAGCGAGATCCCAACCTCAGCCGCGTCGGCCGCCGCGCGGATCGCCTGCATCGCTTCGCCGTGCCCGAGCAGCAGGTGGTGCGCGGCCGCGGCAGCCTGCCCGATGTCGCGGATCCCCGGGGCGTGATGGCCGGAGCCGTAGCCAAGCCAGGCCGAGCACCACGGCTCGTTCAGCGTGATCCACTTGCCCACTCCGTCGCCGAGCGACTCGGCGACAATCCCGGCGTACTCGGCGAAACGGCTCGCGGTGTCGCGCAGCGGCCACCCGCCCTCGTCCTGGAGGGTCTGCGGCAGGTCCCAGTGGTAGAGCGTGAGGACGGGGAGGATGCCCCGGGCGCGAAGACCGTCCACGACCCTGCGGTAGAAGTCGAGGCCCTCGGGGTTGGCCGCGCCCTTGCCCGTCGGCTGGATACGCGGCCAGGAGACCGAGAAGCGGTATGCGCGCGCGCCAAGCTCCGCCATGAGGTCGAGATCTTCTTCCAGACGCAGGAAATGATCGCACGCGATGTCACCGGTGTCGCCGTTGAACGTGTTGCCGGCCGTGTGGCTGAACGTGTCCCAGATCGACACGCCCCTGCCCCCGGCGTCTACCGACCCTTCGACCTGATACGCCGCGGTGGCTGCGCCGAACAGAAAGCCCTTGGGGAACGAGACGGCATCGCCGTCAATAGCTGACAAGGTTGCGCCGACCTCCCGTCGTATGAATGCCGTCGTGCCCGCCAAAGCGGCCATTGCTTAACCGGTATAGTAAACACACGGCGGCCGGTGCGCAACGATCCGGTCTGCGCCGCGATGCGAGATCGCTGGGCTACCCGCGGGTCGGCGCGACCGGCAGGCGGGCGCCGTCGCGCAGGAACACGGGGATGCGGTCGAGGGGTGTCGGCACGGCGACGACGCGGCCGCCGTCGTAGGCATCCCGGTCCACGCTTCCGCGCCCCGCCTGCTTCATGTCACGGCCCGGCACTGGCTGGGCCCGGCCCTTGTACACTGGGCGGCGCGAGAGCTGGGCGGCGACGGGGTGCCGACCGGCAGGCTCCCGCGGGAAAGCAGGTGCCGCGGCGCGGGTACAGGAAGGCGCTGCCTCGACGGCGGCACAGCGGATCGGTACCGTGCGGGCGCGCCGGGCCGACCGGTTATCGCGGGGAGGCAGCGCGTGAAACGTCCGACCATCGCTGACATCGCGCGCCGCGCGGGCGTAACCAAGGCGGCGGTGTCGTTTGCGCTCAACGGCCAGCCGGGGGTCTCGGCGGTGACCCGGGAGCGGATCCTAGCCATCGCGCAAGAGATCGGCTTCCAGCCGAACAGCGCGGCCCGCGCGCTCTCCGATGGCCGGGCCGGAGCGTTCGGGCTGGTCATCGACCGACCCCCGAACATGCTCGGGGTAGAGCCCTGGTTCATGAAGTTCATCGTCGGCATTCAGGCGGAGTTGTCCCGGGGGCATGCCGCGCTCCTGTTCAGCACCGCCGAGGACCAGGCGGCCGAGATCGCCATGTATCGCTCATGGTGGGCCCAGCGGCGGGTGGACGGGGTGTTCCTCGTCGACCTTCAGATCAGCGACCAGCGGGTGCTGGCTCTGGAGGAACTGCGGATGCCGGCCGTCGTGATCGGCACCCCGCTGGGCGCGGGGTCGCTGACCGCGGTGTGGGAGGACGACGCGGCCGCCACCGCCTCCGCGGTCGAGTACCTGGCCGGAATCGGGCACCGGCGGATCGCGCGGGTGACCGGTATCCCGAAGCTCTGGCACACCAAGATCAGGACCGATGCGCTCGGTGCGGCGGCGCGGGCCGAAGGGATCGAGTCCATCTGCGTGGAGGCCGACTACACGCGCGAACGGGGGGCCGAGGCCACCCGGACGCTGCTGCGGGCCAGGCGGCCGCCCACGGCGATCATCTACGACAATGACATTATGGCGATCTCGGGGCTGAGCGCCGCGCAGCGGATGGGCGTCGACGTGCCGTCCGAGCTGTCCATTGTGGCCTGGGACGATTCACCGCTCTGTGAGCTGGTTCACCCGCCGCTGACGGCATTGAGCAGGGACATCGCCGCGTACGGGGTGCATGCGGCACGGACCTTGGCGCGGGTGGTAAGCGGCGAGACCGTGGGCCATTTCCAAGAGGAGTCGCCGGTGCTCACCCTCCGGGGCAGCACCGCTAGCCCCCCGCTGGCCGCCGCCTGAGGATCCGGTGGGAGGTGCTTCGCGGCACCTTTGCGTTGCGCTAGCTCTGCGTTGCGCCGCACCACCCCTGAGTCAGGCCATCACGCTCCAGCGCAGCGGCAGCGGTACCGTGCGGCGCTGCATTGGCGCAGTTCAGTGGCGGGCCTGCGGGTCCGGCGTGGGTGTGGTCGGGTGGTTCGCTTAACCGTGCCGACATGGGATCGAAACCCTAACGAGACCAGCATCCTCCTTCTCCTGGGGTCATGAAGGGTTGACACTTAACCGGTATAGTGCTTCGCTCAGTCGAACCGGAGATCCCGGATAGCCGAGTGTCGCGGGCAGAGCCTGAACTGCATAACCGAACATCACGCCGATCGACCGGCGGCCATGACAGCCGTAGTTCGCGGGCGCTCCAGGGGTGCGCCGCCGGCATATTGCGCGACCGTAGTGACCCCAGGGCGTAAAGAAAGAAGGAATCATCAATGTCGTTGAGATCCTGGCGCATGGGAATGATTGCGACCGGCGCCGCCCTCCTGGCTACAGGGATGCTTGCTGCCTGCAGCAGTAGCAGCAGTAGCAGCAGCAGTACCACGTCGTCCTCGGGCCCCACCGGAGTGCTCACGGTCGCCACCGGCGCGACGAGCTACCCCGATGACTTCAACCTTTACTCCCCGAACGCCGAGGACGCCACCAACGGCATGATCTACGAGCCGTTGTTCTTCTACGACACGGCGAAGGCCGGCAATATCACGCCCTGGCTCGGGACCAGTTATGCGTGGTCCAACGGTGGCAAGACGCTCACCGTCCAGCTCAAGCACAACGTGAAGTGGACCGACGGCATGCCGTTCACCAGCGCGGACGTCGTCTTCACCTTCAACCAGGCGCTGCACAGCACCGCGCTCAACAAGTTCGCGCTGCCTCTGGCGAGCGTGTCGGCCGACGGCACCTACGGGGTGACGATCAACTTCACCAAGGTGGCGTACACGGATGCCTACTATGCGCTCGGCCGGGTGGAGATACTGCCCGAGCACATCTGGAAGTCGATCACGGACCCGGCCACGTTCCTGAACGAGCACCCGGTCGGAACCGGCGCCTACATCCTGACCAAGTTCTCCCCGCAGGTCTTCGAGCTGACCGCGAACCCGCACTACTACATGCCGGGCCTGCCGCACTTCAAGACCGTCCGGTTCATCGGCTACAGCGGCAACACGACGATGGACGCGGCGGTCGAAGCGGGCGAGCTCGACTGGACTGGCGCCTTCATCCCGGACATCAAGCAGACCTACCTGGCCAAGGACCCGAAGTTCGTGGTCAGTGACATCCCGCTGGCCACCACGTTCCTGATCACGAACATGGTCAGCGGCCCTACCACCAAGCTCGCCGTCCGCCAGGCGATCAGCGACGCGATCAACCGGTCGTATATCAGCAACACGGTCTATGACGGGTATGCGCCGGCCACTAACCCAGAGGCGCTGATCACCCCGAACTTCAACCCGGTGCTCGACCCGAGCCTGGGCAGCGCCTCGTTCCCCAGCCCGAACGCCGCGGCGGCCAAGAGCCTGCTGACCAAGGCCGGCATCGCCACGCCACTGACCCTCACGGTCAAGATGGTGGCTGGCTACACCGACTACTTGAGCGACCTGCAGATTATGCAGCAGGAACTCAAGCCAGCCGGCATCAACCTCGTCATTGACCAGGAAGCCTATACCTCGTTCATATCCGACCAGGACAACGGCAATTTCCAGCTGCTGATGGACAGCCTCGGCTACACGCCGGACCCATGGTCGTACTACTACACGGTGCTGGACAGCTCGATCGCGGGCCCCATCGGCACGGCCGACACGGTCGGCAACTTCGGGCGCTACCGGAATTCGACGGTGGACGCGGCACTAAACACCATCGCCTCGACAACGAGCACCGCGGCGCAGCAGCCGGCCTTCAACCAGATCGAGACGATCTTCCAGCAGGACATGCCGCTGATCCCGCTCTGGGAATCCCAGAACGAGATCGAGTTCAATGGGAACTTCGTCGGCAACATCCCCACAGTGTCGAACGCGTACGGCGCCCCAGCTGTCTACATCCAACCGGATATCGGCTGGATCGCCGCCCGGCTCACCTCGGTGAGCAAGTGACCATGACGGCCCAGGACTGACACAGTCCAGAGACCGGGAAGACGCTC
>Ga0209420_1000559_pt1 | contig 19122 bp, 15 predicted proteins | sample BlaSpr_A8_OM1_O1_FD_187972 | JGI IMG/M metagenome (GOLD analysis project Ga0209420, IMG submission 187972) | Forest soil microbial communities from Thunder Bay, Ontario, Canada - Black Spruce, Ontario site 2_A8_OM1_O1 (SPAdes) (version 2) | ecosystem: Environmental > Terrestrial > Soil > Boreal... | reverse complement strand
GAGTACCTTCTGCGTGGCGCCGGGTGGGAGAGGCCTGCCAACTGCGATTGGCGCGGTGGTTGGCGCCGCGGGCGGGGCTGTAGTAGGAGCGCTGTGGCCGAGCCACGAAACCATTTACAAAGCCCCATAGGCCCCCAGTCCCACGGGCCAGAGCCGGATAGGCTGGGTGCGAATCAGAGAAGATCGGAAACGCCTAGTGATCGTGCCAATCCGGACTCGTCAATTCAATCCGCCAGCTGGGGCCACCGGGGTAGAGCGGACCCTCTGACTTGACGAAGGTCGGGGCATCGCCGCCGAGAATCCAGACGTGGGTGTCTTGGGGCTGCTTGCCGACGATTGGCGCCACCACTCCGGCGACGCCTCCGATATCGACCTTTATGACATAACGCGTAGCTTTGCGGGCGGACCCTCCGGCCGAGAAGGAGTCCTCACCCTCGGCAGAGATCAAGAGTTTCACAAGCCGCGGTTTTGGCGCGGCTGCCGCCATGGAAAGTGTCGTCAGCGGAACATCGGGCCGGATGTTTTTCAGCAGCGTAAGAATCATGCCGTTCGAGACGACGTCGGCGGGAAGTTTGAGCCGGTCGGTCGCGGTCTTCTCTTTGCCGCTGTCGTCCGTGTAGTGGACCGTGACCTGGCCCGTCAAACCGTCGACCGAGAGATCCATGGGTTGTTTGAAGGCGGGGCCTTTTTGCACCAGGTGATCGCTTACGAGGCGGAAATTATGGCGCTGGGAAAAGACCGTCGTTTCTTCATTCACCGAGCCGTCCTTGAAACGAAGAATCATGTGGCTAGTCACGCGATCGCCGCGGACGAACTGCGCTACATCTCCCTCGGCGAGGGTGTTGCCTTCCAGCGTGCGCAGCACAAGGAACCCGTGGACCAAACCCTCGGTGTATAGCACCGTCACCGGCGACTGCGACAGTAGCGGGGAAGGGAGCAGCAGGGTCCACGTGAGCAGGCTGGCGAGCGCGTAAGACCGGATACGTTTTAGCATCACAGCATCATACACTCACTGAGGCCCTCAATCGGCAGGAAGCGGGCTTGTCAAACCCCCGGACGGGTGGTGCCAGCTCAGCCGGTCGATGCAACACCGATCCCGTGCATTGAAAGTGTCGCTGAGCGCAGTAGAGATTTGGCGCCAAACTAGAATTGCCTGGCTCCGAGAGAACACGTGAGAATGTCTGGGCTGCAGCGTAAGCCGCAGCCCAGTCGGCGTTCGTCGAGAGTTGACCGCGCTTGCTGCTGGTATTAATCCATTGGCGGCGCAACTGTATTAACATGCAGTCGGGCCTGGTGTTCTCGCTGGTTCTTTCTAGCAAGAGGTCAACGGTAAGGAGAAGGATTATGAAGTTCAAAATGACGGGAGCGGCAGGTTTGGCCGGGGCGTTTGTTGCGGGGATGCTGACTGCGACGGCGTTGGGTGGGGGGATGGCAGGGGCGGGGGCGGCGCCGCGGGGGCAGCAAGTCAAGGTGGAGAGGGTGATCAGCCCGACCGTGACCGACGAAGACATTGCATTGCTGCGGAAAGATCTACGTGCCATGAAAATGCAGGTGATCGGGCAGAATATGTCGCTGTCGGAGGAGGAGGGGCAGAAGTTCTGGCCGATCTACAACCATTACGTGAAGGACTTGCAACAAGTGAACGATCGGAAGTATGCGCTGCTAAAGCAGTACGCGGAGATGTGGGCAACGATGTCGGACCAGGATGCGATGATTTACGTGCGGAACTGGCTCGAGGCAGACGGGCAGGCGCAGGCACTGCGCTTGAAGTATGTGCCGGTGGTAAGCCAGGTGTTGCCGGGAAGGAAGGCGGCGACGTTTTTTCAGATAGACCGGCGCCTAAACATGATGATCGATCTGCAATTGTTTTCGCAGATTCCATTGGCGCATGTGAAGGAGTAGGCGGGGAGCAGCGCTAACAACATCCGATGCTTGATTCTGCAATGCAATTTAGACCTCAAGCGGCGTGCGCTTCGAATTGCTTAGAGGGTGCGCACAGCCGAGCGCAGTTGTTCATGAAGCCATTTGTGAGCGGGTTCACAGGTGAGTCGCGACGCCATGCCATGGTATACGGAAATGACTTGATCTCACGGGGGCGCTTCGACGACGCGCACGCCAGCCATGCCTGCAGTAATTCTTGCCGACTTGCGCAGCGTCGGCATCGCTTCCGTGTACGTTGGTAAGTGGGTGACCAAAAAGTCGCATGCGATGGGAAACGGTAATGAATTCCACGTTGGGCCACACATCATGATTGTCGGACTCCGATCAAGAGATGTTGCGGACAATGAACCATGACGGCTCGAATGGCGAGCCTTATGTCAACACTCTTCCGTATCTGGTAATCCCGATCCGCGAATGGGACGAGCAGCGCGGTCCTGAATGAGTTCTTCGCTCTGGTGCCAGCCGTCTGCGGAGGCGCGTGTGGCTTTCGCAACAGAACGGGAACCATGAGGCGAACCTTGACTGTCCAGAGCGGATTACGGCCGCTGATCGAAAGCAGGACGGGATGACGATGCGGACCACCCGCGCTATGCGGGACCATTTGAATCCATGAGCTGCATCATTAAGTAAGTGAAGTACTCCGCATCGGTGCGCGCTGCTTGCTTGTTGTCCGCGCCTTCGCCGTGACCGCCCTCGGTGATCTCGTCATAAAAGAAAGGCTTGTGAAATTCTTCCAAGCGGGCGGCAAACTTGCGCGCGTGAACTGGGCCGACGCGATCATCCTTCGTGGTGGTGAAGATCAACGGCTCGGGATAATTCCCATCTGGCCTGAGTTGGTTATACGGCGAAATGGAGGCGAGGAACGCGCGCTCCTGCGGCACAGAGACCGAACCATACTCGCCTACCCAAGATGCGCCCGCCGACAAATGCTCGAACCCCAACATGTCGAGCAGCGGGACCTGGATCACCACCGCAGTCCACATTTCCGGGTGCTGTGTGAACTCGACGCCCATCAGTAGGCCGCCATTGGAGCCTCCGATAATTCCCAGCCTGCGCGAGCTGGTGATCTTGCGAGTGACAAGATCTTGCGCCACTGCATAGAAGTCATCGTAAATCCGCTGCCGGTGAGTCTTGAGGCCGGCCTCGTGCCATGCCGGACCAAACTCGCCGCCGCCCCGGATGTTGGCCAGCACATACACGCCGCCACGCTCGAGCCACAGCTTGCCGACCACGGGCGTATAGCTGGGCGTATTCGCAACCTCGAATCCGCCGTAGGCTGTCAGCAGAGTGGGGTTCGACCCGTCCCATTGCATATTCTTGCGATGCACGACAAAGTACGGAACCTGAGTCCCGTCCTTTGAGGTGGCCTCCCGTTGTTCCACCACCTCGTTGCTGGCGTCAAACTGCGGCTTTTGCGATTTGGCCGCAGCGAATGATCCGTTCGCTGCATCGCCAAGCCACAGCGACGGCGGCGTCAAGAAACCTTCCAGTCCCAAAAAGAAAAGGTCGTCGGTGTGGCTGGCTGTTCCGGATTTAATCGTCAGATTGTCCGGCACCGGAAGGCGCTTGCGCGTCCAATTGCCATCGCTTCCCACTGTGTAGACGTACGCGAGTTGCTGCACATGTTCGAGCGTGGCCAGGATCATGTGGTGCTTTGTGGTCATAGAAAACTGCTCAAACTCCTGTGCGGTCGGGGCGAATATCACTGCCGGTTTCAGTCGCGTCTGATCTTTTTGGATCGCGGCCAGCTCCAGAGCAATCACTGAACCTGCGGCAATTTCGGTGGTTTGTCCCTGAGGCGTCCAATTCTCGGCCAGCGTCACAAGCAGCTGACCGCTCACGAGGCCAGTTACCCTGGCCTTCAGCGGCAGCGCGAGTTTTTTTGCTCCGGCGGGCAAGAGCAGATAATTTTCATGCGCGAAAGTACTCAGGTTGCGCTGCACGATCACTGCGCGGTGGCCTTGTCCATCCACGAATACGATCGGATCGTTGCCATAGCCGTTATCCTTAATCTCTCCGCGAAATACTTCCTGGGCGCTTTGCAACGGTTGGCCGCGCTTCCAGCGCCGGATGGTGATCGGATAACCGGCCTCGCTCATCGTCCCCGGACCCCAATCGCGCGCAATCAGCAGTGTGTCCTTATCAACCCACGTCACGTCCTGCTTGCCGCGTGGCAGCACAAAACCGTCCGGGACAAAATTGCCCGTTTTCAGATCCATCTCGCGCAGGGTCTCGGCGTCTTCGCCTCCGGCCGAGAGCTGGACAAGACATAGCTCATTTTCCGGTTCCAGACACGTGAGTCCTCCGCCCACCCAGCTCTGCTTGTCGGCCTTGGAGAGCGCATCATAGTCCAGCACCGTCTGCCACTTGGGTTCCGCGCTGAGATAGTCCTTCAGCGTTGTGCGCCGAACGATTCCGCGCACGTGCTCGGCGTCACGCCATGTGTTGTAGACCGCGCCGTTGCGAACCTCCGGGCGCGGGAGGCGGTCTGGAGACTCGCGGACTTTTAGCGCCTCTGCTTCGAGCGGCGCGAAATGACTGTCCTTCTCCAGGACTTCCGCGGTCCGTTCATTTTCTGCTTTTACCCAAGCCAATTGGCGCTCGCCGTGGATGTCTTCGAGCCACGTGTACTTATCTGGCTGCTCGGTGGTTAATTGCTGAGCGCGAGCCGGGTTCGTATTCAAGGCCGCTATAGCGGCTGCAATGGTCACGAGCATACCGAGCACGCATGCTGGCCTTCGTGTCAAAAAGGTTCTCACAACACACGCTCCTTGCGTACCTCGTTCGCGCGTCGCTTATGGCCTTGATGATGGTTACCTTATGGATTATATCCGGGTATGCGGACGACTCGTGATCCTATGCCGGCGATGGTTTCGTGCTTTGCTGATTCTGAACCGACTGGTGGCGAGTCGCGATCGCGTCGGCGAATATCCAGGTAGCGCCGACTAAAGCCAGGTTGAATGCGTTGCCGCCCCAGGCAGCGTGGTCCCTGGGATCGGCGAAAATGAAAGGCGGCAATGATGTAGTTTTGGTCGCCGATATTTCCCTCAATTGTGCCCAAATCGATGAAACCGACGGACTTGATTTCGATATGGGACATACGATGACCTCCTCGAAACGTTCCGCTGGGCCGAGCTCGACTCGCGAAATGTCTAGCGCATTGTCGACCTTTCGCACCGGCCCGCCGGCTTTCGCCGCGAACAGCTATTGCGAAAGAGTCTTTCCTGCAGCTTCCAGAATTAGGTCAACCACGGCCGCCGGCGCCGAATACATGGGCGTGTGATCGACGGAATGTGACCTCACGGTTGCACCCATGCGATCGGCCATGAAACGCTGCGTCTTCGGATTGATCATGCGGTCTTGTTCGGCGACCAAGTACCACGACGGTTTTGATTTCCACAGTGGCGCCGGCGCTGGCTCTCGAATGCACTGAACCGAGATCGGCCGCTGCACGGAGGCCGCGATCTTTGCCTGATGCGGCGACGCGTTCTGCGCCAGCGCCCGGCTGAACGCGTCGTCGGGCATCCATACATAGCCGTGGGAATCGGGAACCATCTTGGGTTGTTCCGGACTCGATGTGTCGCGATAGAAGACTTTCTCGACCGTCTCGCCCTCATCTGGCGCAAGAGCCGCGACGTAGACCAGCGACTTGACGCGCTCTTCCTTCACCGCGGCGAGCACGGCACCGGAGTAGGCGTGTCCCACGAGGACCACTGGGCCGGTAGTGCGCTCGATGGCCCAACTCAAAGCGGTAGCGTCGTTGTTTAGGGATGTGAGCGGGATTGGCGCACAGATCACGTTGAGACCGCGCTGCTCGAGCGGGAGAATGATGTTGCTCCAACAGGAGCCGTCGGCCCAGGCCGCATGCACCAGAATTATTATTGGGTTCTGGGGAAACTTGCCCAACTTGGCTGGCTGCCCAGGCGAACTTGCGACAGCTGGTGGCGCATTTTGCGTTCGCGCAGATTCGGTGAAAGCGTCGTTGGGCGCGGCTCCTTGAGTTGCGACTGTGAGCGCACTGAGAAAACTACGACGTTCCATTTCTTCCTCTTGGATCCAATCCTCGTTGCTGAAAAACGAACGGATGACAGGCACGTCTGTCATTTGCCTCCTCGCCGACCCGTCGCCAAGACGATCGTCGAGTTAAAAGGCGAGGGGGTCATCGCTTGGCCGCGCTTTCGGTGGCGGGCCGATTGAGGCCATTCGCGCCGAGGAACGCTTTCATCGCGGATGCAATTTCAACGACGTGCGTCTCTATCGCAAAATGGCCGGTATCGAGGAACTGAACTTTCGCGCCGGCTATGTCCTTCCGGAACGCCTCCGCTCCGGCGGGAATGAAAAAAGGATCGTTCTTGCCCCAGATGGCTAGCAACGGCGGCTTCGCTTTGCGGAAATATTCCTGGAATTTTGGATACAGCTTCACGTTCGATGCATAATCCAGAAACAAATCGAGCTGAAGCTCTATGTTCCCTGGGCGTTGCAGCAGAGCCCAGTCCAACGTGTAGGATTCAGGCGGAACGGTCTCTGGATCCGCTACGCCGTGGGTGTACTGCCAGCGCGTTCCCTCTAGGGTCAAGACATTCTTGCGGATCACATCGCGATTTTCGGCTGTGGGTGAAGCCCAGTACTTGCGGATCGGGCCCCAGGCATCGCCCAGACCTTGTTCGTACGCATTCCCGTTCTGCGAAACGATCGCGGTGACTCGCTCTGGGTGAGCCATCGCCAGGCGGAAGCCTGTCGGCGCACCATAATCGAATACATAGATTGCGTAGCGGTTGAGACTCAACGCTCGGGTGAATGCTTCTATCGTCAAGGCCAATCCGTCGAACGAGTAAAGATATTTTCGTTCAGCCGGAATCTCCGTAAAGCCGAAACCGGGGAGGTCTGGGGCGATGACCCGGTAGTCATTCGCGAGGCGCGGGATGAGTTCGCGGAACATGAACGATGAGGATGGGAATCCGTGTAACAGCAGAACAACTGGCGCATTCGGGTCGCCGGCCGCGCGATAAAATACCTGAACACCGTCCGCTTCCACCTTTTGGATAGACGTAGAAGGGACGGGGACGCCGAATTTAGGGTCGGCCGCACGGGAAGCAACTTCGTGTTTCGTTTTCGCTGGTTTTACTTGGCTCATAAAGACTCCTCCTTGCCTGCTGAAATAGTTGTTGCTAAGCAATCTGACGGCCGGCCCCCTGCCGATAGGGAAGGGGATACCCGTCACTATGATTCACAACTTCCAATCCGCCAAAGGCGAAGTGCTCACTACTGAGCCGCCAGAAATTTCTGCAATCGCGCCGCAGTGTCTGTCGGATTTTCTTCAGGGAAGAAATGTCCGCCCTGCATCGCTTGTCCTGTTACGTTGGGCGCCCACTGTCGCCAGATTTCCAGTGGGCCACCGACGCTTGAGTAGAAAGTATCGAGCGGTCCGCCGCTGGCCCAAAGGTGGAGCGTCGGGCATTTGATTTGGCACTTGGCGTCTAAATCCTTGCGGTCGTGTGCGACGTCAATCGTCGCTGCGGCTCGATACTGTTCGCAGACTACGTGCACACGAACAGGATCTCGAAACATGGCGACATACTGCTCGCGTATCTCTCGGGCGAAAGTGCCCGCGCCGAAGGGGTTGTCGAATACCGCATCGGGCGCGCCGGACAAATATCTTTCAGGAAGGGGATTCTTCTGCGAGAGCAGGATCCAAGGCCAATACGTCTGGGCAAACCTGGCGTCCGTGCGAGCCCAAGCCTCCAGGATTGGAATCACATCGAACACGGCAAGTTTTTCGATTTTGTCAGGATGGTCAAGTGCCATGCGATAGGAGACTCGTCCGCCACGATCGTGACCGACAAGGGAGAAGGTTGCGAATCCGAGTTGTTCCATGACTTCAACCAGTTCGCTCGCCATCGCGCGTTTGCTGTAGGGAAAGTGATCGTCGGTGGAAGCAGGCGAGCCGCTGTTTCCGTAGCCGCGAAGATCCGCGCAGACTACCGTATAACGATCCGCCAATCGGGGAGCTAGATCCCGCCACATAAGACTGGTGCGGGGAAAGCCGTGCACCATGAGGAGGCCCGGGACCTTTCCCATAGACGCGGATGAAAACGGTGTTGTCCTTGGTCTTCATCTCGGTTGATCGGAATTCCGCCGGATTCATTGTAGTTGTAGACCGGGTTGCGGCGTGCCTGGCCGCTACAGCTGACAATAATCCTTGCGACAGAACGGTAACGGATGCGGCTGTGAGCCCCTCGAGTGCAGTGCGACGTTCCAAAGCAACCTCCTTTACCAAATGGATGCAGCGGCGGGTTCTGGCGCGTCAGGGACCTGAATGTTCATCGGCTTCGTTTCCCGCGCGAGGCAGTTTGTTTTCTTGCCCACACCGAAAGCTTGAAGGAAACTCGAATTTACGCCCAGCCCAAATGCGATAGTTCCTGGCCTACATTTTTCTAGAGCATGGCGATTTCCTTTTTTGGCTGAGGAAGGAGGCAAAGTTCGGGTTTGAGAGGGCCGCGGCCGCTGCGTGTTCGCCGAAATGCGAGCGCAGGCTATTTCCCACGCCGCGCACCTGTCAAGTAAAATCCGTTTGGGCAGGCGTGTGGCGCTCGCCACACACGGCGAACTCTTTTAGATATTCGGGTGTTCGCTTGCAGACAGGGCGCTGCGATGCAGCGATCTTGTCCGCCAGCTGTTTGTGCGCGGCGCGGTCGAAGGGTCCTTCGTGCACCGGCGGGAAAGGCTTCCGCGCTACAAATAACGGTATGAATCCGGTAAAATTCTCTGCGGGCGCGCCGACTTGCATAGGGGCGCATCTCGGCTCTGCTCTGCGATTTTCTCGTGCGACGGCGAAGCTTGGCTCACGAAACTCTCAGGTCATCATAACAACCATCTAATAAAGGAGCACCCAAATGGCAGCACGCGCAAAGTCTGCAGTGAAGTCAGCTACTAAGGCCAAAGCCATCACGCCTCTTACGAAACGCAAGGCGTGGAAGGCTCTGGGCACGCACTATAAGAAGATCGCGAAATTGCATCTGCGCAAACTTTTCGTGGACGACCCCAAACGCGGCGAGCGGCTGACGCTGGAAGCCGCGGGCATTTTCCTCGACTACTCCAAACAGCGGATTAACGATCAGACCATCAAACTGCTGCTGCAATTGGCCGACGAATCGCGTCTGCGCGAGCGCATTGACGCGATGTTCAAAGGGGAGAAAATCAATATCACCGAAAAGCGCGCGGTGCTACACGTCGCGCTGCGTGCGCCTAAAGGTTCTTCCATCATGGTTGACGGCGAAAACGTGGTGCCGGGGGTCCATGCGGTGCTCGACAAGATGGCCGGCTTCTGCGACCGCGTGCGCAGCGGCGCCTGGAAAGGCCACACCGGCAAACGCATTCGCAACGTCATTAATATCGGCATCGGCGGCTCCGACCTGGGTCCCGTGATGGCTTATGAAGCCCTGAAACATTACAGCGATCGCTCGCTGACGTTTCGTTTCGTCTCCAATGTGGATGGCACCGATTTTGCCGAAGCCGTTCGTGACCTCGATCCGGCTGAAACTCTCTGGATCGTCTCGTCGAAAACTTTCACCACGCTCGAGACCATGACCAACGCGCACACAGCGCGCGATTGGACGCTCGCTGGCCTGGGCGGCGATGAAAAATCCATTGCCAAACATTTCGTCGCCGTCTCCACCAACGCCGCCGAAGTCACCAAGTTCGGTATTGATACGGCCAACATGTTCGGATTCTGGGACTGGGTCGGCGGGCGCTACTCCATGGATTCCGCGATCGGCCTTTCCACCATGCTCGCCATCGGCCCGGATAATTTTCGCGCGATGCTCAGCGGCTTCCACCAAATAGACGAACACTTTCGCACCGCGCCCTTCAAACAGAATCTGCCCGTGCTGATGGGCCTACTATCCATCTGGTACGGCGATTTTTTTGGGGCGCAAACTTCCGGCGTTTTTCCCTACGAGCAATATCTGAAGCGTTTTCCGGCGTATTTGCAGCAGCTCACCATGGAAAGCAACGGCAAGCACGTAACGCTCGACGGCACTCATGTGAACTACCAGACCGGAGCAATCTATTGGGGCGAGCCGGGCACCAACGGCCAGCATTCTTTTTACCAGTTGATTCATCAGGGCACGGAACTAATCCCTTGCGACTTTATCGCGTTCGCACAACCGTTGAATTTAGTCGGGCGTCACCACGACATGTTGCTGGCAAACGTGTTCGCACAAGCCGAGGCTCTCGCTTTCGGCAAGACGCCCGAGCAAGTGAAGAAAGAAGGCACGCCGGACTGGCTCGTCCCGCACCGCGTCTTCGAAGGCAATCGACCATCGAACACCATTTTTCTGGACAAGCTCACGCCCGAAGCGCTCGGCAAGCTGGTGGCGCTGTACGAGCACAGCGTCTTCACGCAAGGCACCATCTGGCACATCGATTCGTTTGACCAGTGGGGCGTGGAACTAGGAAAGGTTCTGGCGCAGCGGATTATTCCGGAAATCGAAAGCGACACGGAGCCGAAGCTCACGCACGACAGCTCCACAAACGGCTTGATTCGCCGCTATCGCAGATTGAGGAAGCCCTCGTAGGGAAGTTTGCGTTTAGGGGGATAGGAGGTAGAGAACGGAAGCGTGCGGGCGCAGCGTGACGTCGAAATTCTTTTGGCGCCCGAGATCCTTGTGCAGCCACAGGTCGCGCACGGAGGGATTCGCGAGCTGAATTCCCAACTCCGTCCAATTCAAATGAATCGCCTCCGCTGCATCCCCTAAATTGAATACAGCAACATATTTGTCCTGACTTTTCGGCGCAGCCGCTAGCCACGCGCGCAGATTGCCGTGCTCAAACGATTGCCGGTTGTCGCTGCTGTTCTGATCAATCGCGAGCACCTCGCGATTCGTCAGCAGCGCCAGCGTGGCAGAATCAGCCGACGGCAGGTCTCCGCCGAAAATCAGCGGCGAACGGAATATGGACCACAGCGTCATCACGGTCTGCTGTTCGTCCGGAGTGAATCGAGTTTGCTGCGGCGCGCCGTTCTTATCCGTGATGCGCAATTTTCCGAGCGGCAGCATGTCGGCGTCGGGCCAGCTATCGTCTTTTCCGATAAAGGGCGCCCAGTCCCGCGTGTAATCGAATTGCTTCTTCAGCAGTTTCCAGTCGTCCCAGAAATCATCGGAGATGCGCCACATCTGCGCGTTGTTGCGCAGGTCGGTGGCCTCAGAAATGGGCGCAGGCCCCGGCGACAAACTCAAAATAATGGACGCGCCACCTTTCCGGATCGCGCTGCTCAGCGCATGCACTTCCGGCGCGCGCAAAACGTAGGGCCGGCTCATGTCGTCCGCTTTGATGAAATCGACGCCCCAGGAGTCGTACAGCGCGACGATCGAATTGTAGTACGCCTGCGCGCCTGGCTTGGCCATGTCCACTCCATACATGTCCTGATTCCACTCGCACACTTTTGTGCGGTCAACAATTTCGGCGGCGCGGTAGCTGGTGCCCAGGATGGGCAGATTCTGTTCCACAGCTTTCCGCGGAATTCCGCGCATGATGTGAATTCCGAACTTTAAGCCCCTGCTATGAACATAAGCCGCCAAATTCTTGAATCCAGCGCCGCCACTTGCGGAAGGGAAGCGATTCGTTGCCGGCAGCAACCGTCCATACACGTCCATCGTCAACGGAGCGTTCGCGTGATAATCGTGGCCGCCGGCATTCGGCTCGTACCACTGAATATCCACGACGATATATTGCCAACCGTATCGCGCAAGTTCCCGCGCCATCGCGTCCGCGTTCGCCCTCACGTGTTCTTCGCGCGCGGCGGTGCCGTAAGAATCCCAGCTATTCCAGCCCATGGGCGGCCGGCTGGCCGGAGATTTTTCGCCGCCAGAATTCACAGTGGGCGGAATGCAACATGCAAGGACCGCGATCGCAGCGATTAACCTTATTTCGGAGCACTCCGCTCGCTTGCCGATGCGCACTGAAGTTTCCTCCCGACTCCGGTTCCAGGGACGGAGCAAAATTCGCACGTACCGATCCGGCACAGGTTTTGCGGCGTCATCCCGCGCGGCCAAGACATTTTAGTTGCAGTAAGCGTTTTCTCAATGCTAGATATGCAGTCCCGGGCATTTGAGCAGCGCCGGGCGACGGCGAGCCAACCGCAAGGGCGCAGCGCAAAGGAAGCGAGTGACCTTCGCGTCACCGGTCGGCTGCGCCGGAAACGCAGCAGCCATGGCGCAAAGGGGAGTTATGACCATCGAACGGCGGCGATTCATCCGCGACGCAGCACTGGGAGTCGGCTCCGCACTACTGGCGCGCCAATTCAGTTTCGCAGCCATGGCCGATGCACGCATCGAGATCTTGCTGGACGAGCCGCTCGGCACCATCTCGCCGAATATTTATGGCCACTTTACGGAAAATCTCGGCGGGGTGGTTTACGACGGCATATGGGTCGGCGAAAATTCCAAAGTCGCGAACGTCCAGGGCGTGCGCAAGAACCTGGTGGACGCACTGCGAAAAATCAAGTCGCCCGTAATTCGCTGGCCCGGTGGATGTTTCGCCGACGGCTACGATTGGAAGGATGGCGTGGGGCCCGCGGCGCAACGCCCTCGCCGTACAAATTTCTGGGCCGGCGAGGCGCTGGTCCGCGAGCAGGGAGATATTCCGCAGAAATATGATCCCAATCAGTTCGGCACGAATGAATTTGCGCATTTCTGCAAACTGGCCGGCAGCGAACCGTATCTGGCTGCAAATCTGCGCAGCCTGCCCGTGGAAGATTTCTACCGCTGGATCGAATACTGTAATTCCCCCGCCGGAAGCACCACGCTGGCCGACCTGCGCGCTGCGGGTGGCGATCGCGATCCGTTTCAGGTGCGTTACTGGGGAGTCGGGAATGAATCCTGGGGCTGCGGCGGGGATTTCACGCCCACGGAATACGCGCAGGAATTCCGGCGCTTCGCCGCATGGGTGCCGCGTTATGGAATGCAGGATGTGTCGCTGATTGCTTCGGGGCCCAACTCAGATGACTGGAGCTGGACGCGCGGTTTTCTGCAAGGATTGCTGGAAAAAGGTCCGCGGCAACTGCGTTCCGTCTGGGGACTGTCGCTGCACTACTATTCCTGGAACCTCAGCCGCGGCAAAACGCAGGACTGGGTTCAGGGCAAAGGCGACGCCGTAAATTTCGACGCCGTGGACTGGTATGAATTGATGCGCGAAGGCGATCGCATGGAATCGCTGATCACCGGCCACTGGCAGATCATGCAGGAATTCGATCCGCAACATCGCATCAAGCTCGTGGTGGACGAATGGGGCCCGTGGTACAAGCCGGGCAGTGAAGTTTCGCCAACGGACATTTTGGGTCAGATGATCACACTGCGGGACGCGGTGATGAGCGGCGCAACGCTCGACATTTTCAATCGCCATCCCGAAAAAGTCACCATGGCCGCTTGTGCGCAGCTCATCAACTGCCTGAATTGTCTGTTCCTTGCGCACGGCGATCATTTCTTGCTCACGCCGGTGTATCACGTCTTTCAAATGTACGCGGCGCATCAAGGCGCGCAGGCCGTGCGCGCGATTTTCTCCAGTCCGTCCGCGAATTACGATCGCGACGGCAAGCCCTCGTCGTTCTGGGGATTGCAAGGCTCGGCTTCCATCAAGGACAAAGACTTGACGATCACCGTTGTGAATCCAGACGTAAGCCAGCCGCGTGAAACGGAAATCGTGCTGCTTGCGTCCGAGATAAAGTCCGGCACCGTGACCGTACTGACGGACACGGACATTCATGCGCACAATACGTTTGAAAATCCGGAGGCCGTTCGTCCGCGTTCCGAAGATTTGACGGTCACAGGCGCGCGCATCCGGCACACGTTTCCCGCAGCCTCGGTAACCTTAATACAGGCGAAACTAGCCTGAGGGACGCGCAGCGGAACGCTTTGGATATGGACACGCTAGAACGCTCCAGATTGACCATGACATGCTAAAATAGAGTAGTATTTATCGGCAAGTAAGCGTTTTCTCGGTTTTGCCGTAGGCTCATCGCGAGGGCACGTCCCATGAAATTGCAGCGCCTAAGAGAACAGGTCCTGGAGGCGAATCTGGAGCTCGTGCGCCGGGGCTTGATACTCTATACGTTCGGCAATGCCAGTGGAATTTCGCGCGCGGACGGACTGGTGGTCATCAAACCGAGCGGCGTCCCGTACGACGAACTGAAGCCCGAGCACATGGTGATCACGGATTTGGAAGGCAAAATTGTGGAAGGCGATCTGCGGCCTTCCTCCGATCTTCCCACGCACATCGTTATCTACAAGGCGTTCGCCAACACGGGCGGTGTCGCGCACACCCATTCCGAATTCGCAGTATCCTGGGCGCAAGCGGGCCGGCCGATTCCGTGCCTGGGCACGACGCACGCGGACACATTTCACGGCACGGTCCCGGTAACTGCGGATCTGACCCCGGAGGAAACCGAAACGGCGTACGAGAAAAATACCGGCGACGCGATCGTGCGTGTATTTGCGCATGTGAACCCGGACAGCGTTCCCGGCGTACTGGTGAAAAGCCACGGACCGTTCACCTGGGGCGCCGACCCCGGCACCGCCGCGCACAATTCCGCAATCCTGGAAGCGGTGGCGCGCATGGCCTACTACAGCACCAGCATCAATCCTGCGGTCGAGCCGATTTCGCCGTGGCTGCATGACAAACACTTTTTACGCAAGCACGGCGGCGCCCGCTATTACGGCCAGCCGGTGAAAAAGTAATTTTTTTGTGAAATTGTGGCAGACGAGATTCCGAACTATTCGAAATTGTCGCTCCTGTTAATCGCGGATTGAAGGGACCCATGGAAAAATCGAAGATCACGTTGGGGCTGATCGTGGGAAATCGCGGCTTTTTCCCTGGCCACCTTGCCGAGCTGGGCCGGGCAGAGATGGTGAAGGTGCTGCAGGAATCCGGCGTGGACGTGGTGGTGCTGGATGTGAAGCTTAGTAACTACGGCGCGATCGAAACGTACGAAGAAGCCATGCGTTGCGCGGAGCTCTTCCGTGCGAATAGCGACTGCATTGACGGCGTGGTCGTCACGCTGCCGAATTTTGGCGACGAGCGCGCCATCGCCGATACGATTCGCTTAGCGCGGCTGAAAGTTCCAATCCTGGTGCAAGCCACACCCGATACGCCGTCGAAAATGACCATCGCGCACCGCCGCGACAGTTTTTGCGGAAAAATGTCCGCCTGCAATAATTTGCGGCAGTACGGCATCCCGTATTCATTGACCACTTCTCACACCGTCGCACCCGGGTCCGATGAATTCAAGAAAGACCTGGCGTGGTTCACCGGCGTTTGCCGTGTGTATCGCGGCTTGCAGAATTTGCGCATTGGCAGCATCGGCGCGCGGCCCGCGGCGTTCAACACTGTGCGCTACAGCGAAAAATTGCTGGAGGCGGCCGGAATCTCCGTCGAGACGCTGGACCTTTCCGAGGTAATCGGCCGCATCGAGCGCATGAAGGACAACGACGACGCCGCGCAAACAAAACTGAAGGCCATTCACAATTACGTCACCACCAGCGGCGTGCCCGCGGCCGCCCTGCTGAAAATGGCGAAATTGGGCGCCGTGATTGACGAATGGATGAAGGCCACGCACGTCACCGTCAGCGCGGTGCAGTGCTGGACTTCGATTGAAGAAAATCTCGGCGTGGTGCCGTGCACGGTGATGAGCATGATGAGTAACGAACTGCTGCCGAGCGCGTGCGAAGTGGACATCTGCGGCACACTGAGCATGTACGCGCTCGCGCTTGCATCCCAAACGCCCAGCGCCTTGCTCGACTGGAACAACAATTACGGCGAAAATCCGGACAAGGCCGTTTGCTTCCATTGCAGCAATTTGCCCAAGCACTTTTTCAAGCAAGTGCGCATGGATTATCAACAGATCATCGCCGGCACGGTGGGGAAGGATAACACCTTCGGAACGTGCGTGGGTCAGGTGAAGGCCGCGCCGATGAGTTTCGCGCGCTTTTCCACTGATGACGAGAACGGCGTGATTCGCGGCTACGTGGGTGAAGGCCGATTCACAGATGATCCGCTGGAGACTTTCGGCGGCGCCGGTGTGGTCGAGATTCCGCACATGCAGAAACTGCTGCGTTACATTTGTGAAAACGGTTTCGAACATCACGTCGCCGCGAACCTTGCGACCGTCGCGGGAATTGTGCACGAAGCAGCGACGAACTATATGAAGTGGGACACGTACTGGCACGGACGCTGACCCTGACAGAAGTCCGCCATTCTCCTGCGCCCGACGCATCCAAAAAATCATCAAAACAAGGGCATTTCATGCCCTTCCCGCCATGCATAAGAAATTTCTATCGAATGCATCTGCGCGACCGATGCCATAAAATTTCTATGCAATGCATCAGCTTTGTGAGTTTTACTGTATGGCCGCGCATGAGTTAGTTATGTATCATGCGGTCTTCGGGTTCCAAACCGGAAGTGGACCACGATGCCTGTGGAGTTGGTTTCATCGCGCAATTGGGGAGCAGCGGCTCGCGAGACGTCGTGGAGCGCGCCCTCACCGCGCTGGAGCGCCTTTGTCATCGCGGCGGAGTTGACGCCGACGGACTGAGCGGCGACGGGGCCGGAATCCTCACGCCGATTCCGAAAGATTTCATCCGTAAGCGCGCCCGCGAAAGTGAAATTGAATTGCCAGAATCGTTCGGGATGGGCATGGCGTTCCTTTCGCCGGGCCAGGAAGCCGCTGCGCGCGCGTCTGTGGAATCTTCCGCCACCGAATTGGGACTGCGTTGTCTCGGCTGGCGCGAAGTTCCCACCTATCCCTCTCTGCTCGGTCCTTGCGCGCTGGCTACGTTGCCATTAATACGGCAATGCTTTTTCGTTACCGAGGAATCCTCCGCCGACCTGGAACGCCAGCTTTTCCTGATGCGCAAGCGCGTCGAATCCGATGTAGGTTCCGGTATTTATTTTTGTTCGCTGTCGTCGCAATCGCTCGTTTATAAGGGATTGCTCACGCCGCTGCAGCTTGCCGCTTTCTATGCCGATCTGGCGTGTCAGGATTTCATCGCGCCCTTCGCCATTTTTCATCAGCGCTATTCCACCAATACCAGCCCGTCGTGGCAACTCGCGCAGCCTTTCCGTTTCGTCGCGCACAACGGTGAAATCAACACGATCAGCGCCAATCGCCGCTGGACGCGCGCTCGCGAAGGAGCGCTGCAGCGAGAATTCGGCGCGCGGGATCGGTTTCGCGTTCTGGAGGAAGGCGTCAGCGATTCCGCCAGTTTCGATAACGCTCTGGAAGTTCGCCTGCGGCAGGGTTCCAGCGTGGCCGCCGCGATGCTGCGCATGGTGCCGCCCGCTTGGGAAGGCGATCCGCAAACGGGTCCGAAGCTCCGGCGCTTTCTGCAAAAGGCGACGCGCGAACAGGAACCGTGGGACGGTCCCGCCGCGCTGGTTTTCAGCGACGGTCGCATGGTCGGCGCGAAGCTCGATCGCAATGGGCTTCGACCGATGCGCTACACGCTCACTTCTGATGGGTTGCTCGTGGTCGGCTCCGAAGTGGGCATCGCGGATTTACGCGGCAAGAGAATTGCCGAACGCAATCGCCTGGGCCCCGGCGAAATTTTTCTGGTGGATTCGATCGCGGGCGCGATCTTCCGCGGCAACAACGAAGTATCCGAATTGCTGGGGGCAGAGCCCAGCCGCGTTGGCAGCCGCGAGCGCGATTCACAGGTTCGTATCGCGCGATTGGAAAGCGCCGCGACGCAACCATACAGATCCGAAATCGAGACGCAACGACTCGCCGCCGCGATGGGTTGGACCGAAGATCAGTTCCGTCTGCTCTTTCAGCCGCTCGGCCGGGAAGGGAAGGAAGCCGTCTGGAGCATGGGCGACGACGCGCCGCCTGCGTTTCTTTCTTCCCTCAAACGTCCGCTGTGGGATTACTGCAAGCAGCGTTTCGCGCAAGTAACGAACCCGCCGATCGATCCGCTGCGCGAAGTGCACGTCATGTCGCTCGACGTTTATTTGGATCCCCATATTGTCACGGGCTCGCCGGTGCTTGATGCGGGCCATCTCGTTGCCCTGCAATCGCGGCTGGGTACGCCACTGCGGCGAATTGATTTCACATTTGACGCGGCGGGCGGAGTAGAAGCAGCCCGCGCCGCGTTGCAACGCGTGCGCCAGGATATTTCCGCGGCCTTCACCATCGGCGCAAGCGACAAGCCCGCGGTAATCGTGCTGAGCGATCGGGGAGCCACCGAGCAACGTGCCGTGCTCCCAGCGTTGCTTGCGCTTTCCGCGGCGTGGAAGGAAATGGTACGCGTGGGCGCGCACGATGTGCCGCTCATCGTCGAATCCGGCCAAGTGATTGAAACGCATCACATCGCGCTGCTGATTGCTGTCGGTGCGAGCGCCGTGTTCCCGTATCTGGCGATGGAGCTTTCGGAGAAGTTGAAACCGGGTGGCGCCGTCGGCTATCGCGTTGCGGTCGAAGCCGGACTGCGCAAAGTTCTGGCGCGCATGGGCATTTCCACAGTGGCGAGCTATCGCAATAGCCATCTGTTTGAAACCGTCGGCCTGGATGAAGATATTTGCGAGGAATTTTTCGAAGATGCCTCCTCGAGTCTCGGCGGCAGGAACCTCGACGATATTCTTGAGACGAACATTTTTTCGCATCAGCGTGCGTTCGCGGCGGGCGACGCTCCGCTGCAGGATTCCGGACTCTATCGTTTCCGCCACGCCGGCGAGCGGCATTCCACTTCGCCCGAGCTCGTGCGGCGCATGCACGCGTATCTGAAATCGCAGACGCCGGAAAATTATGCGGCATATTCCGGGCTGGCGGATAAACGTGATCCGGTTTCCGTCCGCGATCAGCTCGAGTTTGCGCCAGGTTCCGCCATCGCGCTGGAAGAAGTTGAACCGGAAAGCGCAATTCTTGCTCGGTTCTGCGCGCAGGCCATGTCACTGGGCGCGCTCAGCCCTGAGGCGCATCGCACGCTGGCGATCGCGATGAATCGTCTGGGTGCGCGCAGCAATACGGGAGAAGGCGGCGAAGATCCCAGCGTCTATCGCCTCGAGCCGGAAGCCGCCAATCGCGTGAAGCAAGTGGCGTCCGCGCGTTTCGGTGTGACCGCCGAATATCTGGCGCGCGCCGACGAGCTTGAAATCAAAATGGCGCAAGGCTCGAAGCCCGGCGAAGGCGGCCAG
>Ga0209420_1000558_pt1 | contig 19142 bp, 18 predicted proteins | sample BlaSpr_A8_OM1_O1_FD_187972 | JGI IMG/M metagenome (GOLD analysis project Ga0209420, IMG submission 187972) | Forest soil microbial communities from Thunder Bay, Ontario, Canada - Black Spruce, Ontario site 2_A8_OM1_O1 (SPAdes) (version 2) | ecosystem: Environmental > Terrestrial > Soil > Boreal... | reverse complement strand
CTGCGTTCGATCGTGTTCATTCCCGAAGGCAAGATTGCGTGGGGCAAGCTGTCGCAGGCGATGGATTACGGCGCGCTGACGGTGCAGCTGCGCACGGACTTCGACGGCTGCGTGCGCATGGTGAACGAGCTGGTGAAGACGCATCCCATTTACCTGCTGAACTCGGTGAATCCGTATCGCCTGGAAGGGCAAAAGACGGCGGCGTTCGAAATTCTCGAACAACTGGGCTGGCGCGTGCCCGATCACGTGATTGTGCCGGGCGGAAACTTGGCCAACGCTTCGGCCCTGGGCAAAGGTTTTCTGGAGTTGCGGGCGCTCGGCATCGTGGAGGCCGCTCCTCGAATTTCGATCATTCAAGCTGCAGGAGCGAATCCATTGGCCCGCAGCATGCGCGAGTCGGGAGGTGAGCATCTGGAGCCGGTACACGCCGAGACCAGGGCCAGCGCGATTCGAATTGGAAATCCGGCTATCTGGAGGAAAGCCGTCGCAGTTCTGCGCAAAACACAGGGTTGCTGTGAAGATGTGACCGATGGAGAAATTGCGGTGGCGAAGGCTGAAATTGGATCGGAAGGTATCGGCTGCGAGCCCGCGTCCGCAACAACGCTGGCGGGACTGAAAAAGCTCGTTCGATCGGGCTTCGTGCAGCGCAACGACACGGTTGTACTTCTGCTCACCGGACACCTGCTCAAAGATCCGGAATTCACACTCGATTTTCATCGCGGCCATCTTGAAAGCCCGCTCCCGGAAACTGCGTCGCACTTGCAGAGGCCGCCAGTGATATTGGAGCCGGTCGCGCAGTCGTTAATTCTGGCGTTAGAAAACTTGAAGGCGTGATCGTGCCCAAGATGCGTCACAAAGACTCGAATCCGTCGCGCGCAATCGAGATCGCTCTTCCAGCCACCTCGGCAAACCTTGGGCCTGCATTCGATAGCGCCGCAATCGCGTTGTCGCTCCGACTGACGATTCGGGCCAGAAGGAGCGAAACATTTCGCATCTCGGCGCACGGACGCGATATCGATATTTGCGCGTCTGATGAGAATAACCTGCTGCTCGAAACGTACCGGGACGTTCTCACGCTGAATAGCAAAGAAGTTCTGCCACTGGCAATCGAAATGCGCAATGAAATACCGATTGGCAAAGGGCTAGGGTCCTCCGCCGCGGCAAGGCTAGCCGGTGTGACCTTGGCCGTGCGGTACGGGAACTTGAAATGGAGTAGCCGGGCGGTACTCGCGGAAGCCGTCCGGCGCGAAGGCCATGGCGACAACGCGGCGGCGTGTTGGCTGGGCGGCTTGGTGCTGGTGAATCCCATGGCTGGTGACCCATTGTTAGCGCCGCGGACTCCTGCTTATCGCGTAAAGGTTCGCGGCAAATGGCCGCTGCTTCTGGCCGTGCCTCAAACCCCGCTCTCCACCGAAAAAGCGAGGTCCCTATTGCCACAGACCTATTCACGCTCGGACTGCGTCGCGAACGTGCAAAGCGCCATGCTGCTCGCATCGGCCTTCACTCTTGGTCGCGCCGATTTATTGCGCGATGCCCTGCGCGACCGTATTCACCAGCCTTACAGAAGTGCATTATGCCCGCTCTTGGAGCCACTGCAATCAATGGCGGGCCAGGATGGAGTGATCGGTGCGGTGTTGAGCGGCGCAGGCCCTTCCGTATTGCTATTTCTCGATCCGGACAAATCCCCCACAGAAGCGAAGCGGCAAATTGGTGTGTTTCTTACAGAATGCGCTCTGCCGGCCGAGATTTTCTCTGCCGCAATCGAAAGACGCGGTGCCGATTGGTACAGCGGTTTTCCGCGGCGACGATAGCCGGACTCACAACCCCGCGAAAAGACACGGCAAACACAAATCATTTACATTGATTCTTTAAATTGGACGATCCCGGCGATGTCTGCCATTCTGCGGCCGCCCAATTCATTGCGGCTTCGATGATTCGCAGAGTGATTCGGCCCGTTTCGTTTGTTTCGCATTGAAAGCATTATCTTCGGTCTTTTGTCCGGCGGGCAGCCACCTGCAGGCAAGGTGCAGGCGCGCCGCCGGACCATGGTCTCGCCGCTCACCCCGGTGATGATGGCGGGCTCTGCTTCTCGGGGGCCCGCCATTCCCTTTTTGCTGCAGCCATGGTTCGATCGAGGGCGCACAATAGGCCGCGGTTCCATTTGGCGAGGAATGTTCCGCGAATGCGATGCGGTGTATCCTGTGTTTCGTCCGACGCTAGGATATTTGCGCCGGGCCACGTGCCATGGATTTTGACCAGCTCATCACGTTTCTCGAGGTGGTGAAACTCGGAAGCTTCTCCCGCGCAGGCCAGAAGCTATTCCGCTCGCAACCTGCGGTTAGCGCGCAAATTCGTCAACTGGAACAGGAGTACGGACAGAAACTCCTGGATCGGTCCGGCAAATCCGTCCAAGTGACTTCTGCTGGGGCCACATTGTTCGAATATGCGGGCCGCATGATCGCTCTGCGGAATGAATCGTTGCACGCGGTAGCCGATCAGGCTAGCCAACCCCGCGGGGTCCTTTCGATCGGCGCAAACGAAGCCACCTGCCTATACGTGCTTCCGGACGTGTTTGACGAGTATCACCGTCTTTGTCCAGCGGTGCAGATCAGCATCTATCGCAACTTTAGCCACAAAGTTCTGCAAAAGGTGGAGGACGGCAGCATCGACGTGGGAATCGTGACGTTACCGGTGAAATCGGCAAGCCTCAAAGTTCTACCCATCTTTCGCGACCGCATGATGCTGATGGTGAGCGTCAAGAATGCACTTGCCAAGCGCAAGTCCGCGCACGCCTCCGACATCGCGAACCAGCCGCTGATTTTCCCGAAGACCGGTTTTACTCGGCAGATGCTCGACAAATTGTTTCGACCGTATCGCTCACGTTTGCACATCTCGATGGAGCTGGCCAGCGTGGGCATGATCAAGCGGTTTGTCGCGGCAGGGTTGGGAGTGTCGTTAATTAGCGAGAGCTTTGCTCGAGATGAGATGCGCGCCGGAAGGGTGAAATTAATCCCGCTCGAAGGCGCGAACCTGTGGCGCGAACTCGGGTTGGTTTATCGGCGCGATCGCAGCCTACCTCTGGCTGTCGGCGCCTTTGTGAACCTGGTACGCGACCGAGCGCCGCTGCAGTCGCATATCGAGAAGTCGCTGGCCGCGAAAGCCACGTCCGCTACTGAATAACTGGTCCGCGACGAGAAATCGCCGGGCTGGACACTCCAAATACCCCGGTGCTAGCATCCGCACGCTGCTGCTGACAATACACCGAGGCCGCGGAGATTCGCATGACCCTTCGCTCCAAAAGGTCCGAGATTCTCACGAAGGCGCTCGATGATTTTCGCATCGAATTGCCTTCCTGGGGCTTTTCGAACACGGGAACGCGCTTCGGCAAGTTCATTCAGGCAGCCGCGGCCAGTTCGCTCGACGAGAAATTCAGCGACGCCGGAGAAGTCCACCGCATAACGGGCGTTTGCCCCAGTGTCGCCTTGCACGTTTTATGGGATTTGCCTGAAGGCGTCGCCAGCGTGGCGAAAGTCACTGATTTGACGAAACGCTACGGTGTTCGCGCGGGCGCCATCAACCCAAACGTCTTCCAGGACCAACACTACAAGTACGGTTCATTGGGCAACCCTGATCCCGCCATTCGTGAAGTCGCACTGCAACATCTGCTCGACAGTGCGGAAATCGGCGCGAAACTGAAATGCCGCGACGTGTCTTTATGGTTTGCGGATGGCTCCAATTATCCAGGTACCGCAAATATCCGCCAACGCAAGAAATGGTTCGAAGAAGGCCTGACGAAACTGCATAGCCGCCTGACGAGCGATCAACGCATGCTCGTGGAATACAAACCGTTCGAGCCCGCCTTTTATCACACCGATATCGGGGATTGGTGCATGGCTTTGACGCTAGCTCGTTCCTCCGGTCCGAAAGCGAAAGTGCTCGTGGATACGGGGCACCACTATCAAAGCCAGAACATCGAGCAAATCGTCGCCTGGCTTCTCGCGGAGGGGATGCTCGGAGGTTTTCATTTTAATGACCGCCGCTATGCCGACGACGATCTGACACTCGGCTCGATCGACCCGTATCAGGTGTTCCGAATTTTTCACGAGATTCGCTATTTCGAATGGGAAACGGGGTCGCGTGCGGACATCGCTTACATGATCGATCAGAGCCACAACTTGAAGGGGAAGATCGAAGCGATGATCCAGACCGTCTTGGCGGCGCAGGAACTCTACGCGAAGGCTGCGATCGTGGATCACGATCGCCTGGCGGCATATCAGGCGAAATCGGCGCTCGTGGATGCGGAGAATTGTCTGAAGGATGCGTTTTCCACCGATGTGCGGCCGGCAATTCGAGAATGGGCCCGAGCGCACGGCCTGCCGGAAGATCCATTAGACGCGTTCCGCCAGAGCGGCTATCTCGAGCGCATCACCGCGGAGCGGAGCCAGAAAAACGCTGCTTCAAACTCCAGCTACGCCTAAGGATCCGGCCGCCAGTCACCGCAAGAAGGCTTCCGGTAGTCCACCATCGACCAGAATCGTTTGGCCCGTGATTTTTGACGAGCGCTCGGAAAGCAAAAACAGAGCAGCTTCGGCCAGATCCTCCGTGGTGATTGGCGCTTTCAACAGCGTGCGCTGCGCGTAAAAGTCCGCCAACCTGCGCCGCAGCGCATCCGTTTCTTCCGAGGTCTCAAAAGTTAAGCCATATTTCGAAAGAGACGTGAGCACGCGATCGCGAGGAAACATTGCCGAGCCTTCGACCACTGTGGCCGGAGCCAGCGCATTCACGCGCACCAGTGGCGCCAGCTCGAGGGCCAACTCGCGCACCAAATGAGACACCGCGGCCTTTGAGGTGTCATACGCGAGCGAACCCTTCTTAGCCACAAAGGCGTTAGCGCTGGTGGTGAGAACCAAGCTTCCAGGCAAGCCCTGTTGCGCCCAGACCTTTCGCGCTTCATCGGCAACCAGATAGCTGCCCATCACGTTGATTTCGAATGTTCGCTTCCATTGATCGTCGTTCACAACACCTTCTGCGTCCGGCGCAGGGAAAATGCCCGCCGTAACAATCAAGGAATCGAAACCTCCATACGCGAGGATGGTCTGTTTGAACATTTGGCGTACGCTATGACGATCCGTGATGTCCACCTGCAAGGCGATCGCCGGCCCGCTCGCGGAGATTCCCGTACCGCCGACGCCGATTCCGATGCCATGCGCGGACGTTAATTCCTTGGCGGTGGCTTGCGCGGCTTCCAGATGCAGGTCCGCGCAAACGACATGAGCACCTTCGCGGGCGAGGCGATGGGCAACAGCTTTGCCAATGCCGCTTCCCGCCCCCACAACGGCCACAATTTGCCGGGCCATTTCCTTTTCGGGCGGCATGCGTTTCAGCTTGGCATCTTCCAGCAGCCAATATTCGATGTCGAACGCCTCCTGTTGCGGCAGAGCGATGTATTCGTCGATTGCTTCCGCACCGCGCATCACCTCCACGGCACAGTTGTAAAATTCCGCCGTCACGCGCGACTCGCTTTTGTCTTTTCCCCACGCGATCATTCCAATTCCGGGAATCAGAATTACAGCCGGATTGGGATCCCGCATGGCCGGTGAGTTCAAGTGCTTGAAGCGCTCGTAGTAAGCCGCATAATCTCGGCGATAATTTGTCAGGCCTTCACAAAGCTTGGCTTTGAGAGCGGGTGCATCTTCGTGGCTTGGATTCCAGTCCACATAAAGTGGCTTGATTTTTGTGCGGAGAAAATGATCCGGGCAAGACGTACCGAGATCCGCGAGACGCGCCGCATCGCGGCTGTTCACGAAGCGCCAGATCATTGCGTCGGCATGAACGGTGCCGATCAGCCGCTTGGCGTGGGACATCTGCCCGCGCAACCACGGCAGCAGATCACATAAGACTTTGTCACGTTCTAAATCCCCCAGATTTTCGTACCTGGTTCCACCAAATGTTTGCTCGCCTTTATCATGCGCCTCGATATACTTCGCCGCTTTTTCGATCAGTCCCAGCGTAACTTCGTAGCATGCTTTATCGCTCTCCGCCCAATTGATCAGGCCATGCTGTCCGAGGATCACACCCTTCAGCGATGGATTGCGCTTGCAGATGCGTTCTAGTTCCAAACCCAATTCGAAACCGGGACGCAGCCACGGCGTCCATGCCACGTCTTCGCCAAAGATCTCATGGGTCAATTCTTTCGCACGCCGCGCCGCCGCAAGGGCGATCACGGCATTTGGATGCATGTGGTCGACGTGCTTCGCGGGAATATATGCATGCAAGGGCGTGTCAATCGAAGCGGCGCGCGGATTGAGGTTAAACGCGCAGTGCGGGTAAAACGCCGCCATGCGATCCTCGGCGTCGGTCTTTGGGCCTCTAGGACCTGCGGCTGCATAGAGCGCCTGCAAAGCCCTCAATTTTTGCTGGTAAAGCGACGCAAAATTGGCGGCAGTGCCCGTGCGCAGATCGCCTCCGGAACCCTTCACCCAAAGCACTTCCACACTCTCTCCCGTAAGCGGATCGCGCTCCATTAATTTCGCCGAAGTATTTCCTCCGCCCGTATTCGTGATGCGCTGATCCGCGCCCAATAGATTCGAGCGATAGACCAAGCGTTCCACCGGGGAAAGTTTGGTCGCGCTCTCATCTTCCCAAAGATAATCAACGTGCTTCATCCGTCTTAATCCCTCGGCGACTGCGGCAGGCTAGTCCAAATGAAATACTTCGGGAACCAACTCCATCTGCTCATCGGCTTTGCGCCCAGGAACGCCTTCGAAAAATCCTGCCATTTCCGTTTGCCATTTCTGATTGATCTCGGTTGCGGCCATTTTCTGGAGCGCTTGTGCGAAATCAGGAGTCTCCAGATAGCCGATTAAGAGGCCATCCGGACGCAGGAACAGAGAATAGTTGTGCCATCCGGCCTGGCGCAAGGCCACGAGCATCTCGGGCCACACGGACCCGTGCCGCTGCTCATATTCCTGGAGGCGATCTCGTTTTACTTGAAGCACAAAACAAACGCGCCGCATCTGCTCTTGATCCATATCTGGCGAACCCTCGCACCTTCTTATACGCGAATACGCCTCGCCAATGAAATCCTGGAACACAAGAATTTCGTTGCGCGGCTCGGCTTTTTTCTTGTTTACATCTGCTACGAATCCTACACTGCCTCCGGCATGAGCTCCGGGACTCATCGAGAATCCGCACACTTGGCGATTGATCTCGGCGCGGAGAGTGGCCGTGCGATCCTTGGCCGCTTGCGCGATGGGCGGCTTTCGATCGAGGAAGTGAGCCGTTTTCCCAATCAGCCGGTGCACTATAACGGCGGTCTCCATTGGGACGCCGCCCGTTTGTGGCTTGAAATTCGAGGCGCTTTGAGCGGCCTTGCCTCGTGCGGTGTCGAACGCTTGGATTCCGTCGGAGTCGACACCTGGGGCGTCGATTACGCTCTATTGGGCGAGAAGGGTGCTCTGCTCGAAAACCCTTTTCATTACCGGGACACTCGAACCGACGGCGTGATGGAGCGCGCCGTCAATACGCTTCGCGCCGAGAAGATCTACGGGACCACCGGAATACAATTTCTCCCGTTCAACACGCTGTACCAACTATGTGCGGCTTCCGCACATACACCGCGCATCCTCGAGCAAGCCGAGCATTTGGTCATGATGCCAGACCTCTTTCACTTCTGGTTGACCGGCAAGGTCGGCTGCGAATCTACGAATGCCTCCACGACGCAGTTCCTTGATGTGCGCACGCGCCAATGGTCTCACGAGCTTTTGCAGGCCCTTGGTGTCCCGACGCACTTCATCCCACCCTTGATCGAGGCCGGCTCGGCGATCGCCGCTCTTCGGCCGGAGATCGCCGCCGATCCGGGACTTGCCGACACGATGGTAATCGCGCCCGCGTGCCACGATACGGCGTCGGCTTTTGCCGCTGTGCGAAGTGGTGGGAAAACGGCGCTGATCAGCTCCGGCACTTGGTCGTTGCTGGGGATGGAGACGCGTGAGCCAGTGCTAACGGAAGAAGCGCGCCGCCTGAATTTCACGAACGAAGGCGGCGTTTGCGGTTCGGTGCGCCTGCTGAAAAATATCACGGGAATGTGGCTGATCGAGCGTTGCTTACATGCCTGGCGGCGCGAAAATCATGATCTTGCTGTGGTTGACTTAGTTTCCGCAGCCGAAAAAGAGAGGCCGCTTCGATTTTTCATGGATTCCGATCATGCATCATTCCGCATGCCGGAGAGCATGCCGGAAGCGATCGCCGCGTTCTGTGCCAAGTCTGGGCAGCACGTGCCGGCGACGCGGGGTGCTTTCACCAGAGCCGTTCTAGAGAACCTCGCCCTAAAGTACCGGCTCGTACTCGAATCGCTCGAAAAGATAACAGGAACTTCTTTCGACACGATCCACGTAGTCGGTGGTGGCTCGCAAAATGATCTACTAAACCAATTCACTGCCGATGCCACGGGCCGCCGCGTGTTGGCCGGTCCGGTGGAGGCTACCGCGCTCGGCAATCTGGCGATGCAGATGGTTGGCTCAGGCGTGATCTCATCGCTGGAAAAAGCGCGGGATGTCCTGGCCGCGTCGTTCTCGCCACGCGTGATCGAGCCGAAGTCGCGCCATGGTTGGGACGAAGCGTATCAACGCTTTTGTGGGATTTGTGGGAGCTAGCTGATATTTCGCGCGACAGTCTGAAGTCGACGCCGAAACCGGCGTGAAGTGGAGCCGAGGCCCGGACTTGAACCGGGGACCTGCCGATTACGAATCGGCTGCTCTACCAACTGAGCTACCTCGGCATCAACAAGTTACAGCGACGTGCGCCCAAATCTACGACCCACTCAGCAACCTCGTCAGCGTATCAAGCGCCTCGCGTGTTTCCGCCTCGGGGGTCTCGACATAATATCCCATAGTCACGGAAATGTCGCTATGCCGCAGAATCGCCTGAATGACCTTAGGTTTAACACCCAACCCATACAGGTTCGTGGCGAGCGAACTTCGAAAGCTGTGCCACCCTTTCCACTTCGGATTCGACTCGTCAAAAACAAATTCGTGATCCTCGGTGTGAGCCTTTTTTACGACTCCGCACACCGAACATCTCGTAAGCAGTGGAACAATGGATCGCCTGACTAGATTTGCAAGATTTAGCGAGGTTCCCCGTTTCGCGCCCGCAAACATCCAGTCCGTTGGTTTCAATACCTTCCCTAAATGCCCTTCCTCCCGCAAACCCTCCAAATGATGCCTGTAGTTATCGAGAGCCATTTTCAAGATCAACAAAACCGGAACGGTATTCTCGGACGATTCGGTCTTGGGCAGTGCTTGTTTTGTTCGCCAGACTGTTCGTTCTACGCTCAATCTTTCCCCGTCATAATCGCCCCACTGGAGCCCTCGTAATTCAGCCAACCGCAGGCCGGTGAATGCTGCGGTCGCCACACACGCAAATGCGACCGGATCAGGAGACACATAGGCTAAAAGCGCGAGGATTTCTTTGACCGTATACAGTTCACGTTGAAACTTCTTCCGACGAACGGTCTTCGGAAGGCTCACATCCCGCATCGGATTTTGGCTATCAAGGAAACCTTCGGTTCTTGCGTGACGAAACACACCGCTGAGAAAACTCTTCAGCCGCAGCAGGGTCTTATGACCCATCTCTGGGTTGTCTTTAGCTATTTGGGAAATCAGTCTCTGCCCGTGGTTGGTTCTAAAATCGCAGAGCCGAAGACCGCCGATTCTGGTTTTGAAGTGCTTCTCATAACAGTCGTGCCGATAGTCTTTATAGGTCGATTCTCGCAAAGATTGCTTAACCATCGGCAAGTAGGTCTTCTCGATGAACTCCGTTATCAAGGTTGCAGACTCCGGAGTCTGCGCCTTGGTGTTAATCGGCTCTAGGTAACCCCAAGCCAAAACTTCAACCGATTTCTTATCGGGATAAGCCGGACCAATCGGAGCCAACTTCTTGTGAACCTTGACGCGAGTCTTTACACCGCTTCTGATCTGAAACTCCCAGAAGCGTAGGACCCAATTACGACCACGGCGAGCTATAGTTCCTCGTTGCATGAAGTGTTAGCGTGCCTTCTTCAAATACTCGCGCAAAGCCCTACGAACAAGTTCGGTCGGCATCGCGCCGGTCTTCTTGCTGCGGGCGAGCAGTTGCTTGCTTAGCTCAGGTTCAAGGTAAACGGTGTGCCGTATCTTCCGCATAGTGAACTATTGTACACCAAAGCTGGTGGTGAAAACGCCAGAGTTGGAGACGTGAGAGTTTTCAAGAGACCTATATTCACGATAATCGCGTAAAGTTGGGTCTGTAAATCAGACTGATAACTATACCGACCATAGTCCACTGGACGAAGTAAGCCACCGCCTGTGCGAGAACAAGGTTCAGCCCGATGCTGAGGTTTACGTAGTTGTGCAGTACAAATGCGCAAACCACAAAAATGCCGATGAGAGCGCCGAAGCGCGCACCATCCGCTATGCTCGAACCGGCATAATGCATCATTGCGAAAATCATTGCGACAACCAGGATCGAAACGAAAGTTGCGACGATTCCGACTGGCATAACAGTCTTCATTTCTTCCTGAGGTCGGAATACGGCCGGGTACTTGCGGCTTTCTTTGATAAGAGCAGGCACCAGCCACAACAGTAAAAAACCAAAAGCAAAATACGCAACCGTGGCACCAAGCGCTGCCAGCGCGAGATATGAGTAGTTCATTTGCACTCCTTCACAAATTGCGGATCACAATTATAGTCGGTTCGGCTGGACTGCCGACAGACGCTCTATCAACTTCGGCATCGCATCGTTGCACAAATGATCCACAAACTGACCGATGCTGTTCAACGGCTTCTTGCAGCCCGGGCAGCCGGAACGAACAATGCCGTCTTGAACGAACGTTGAGAAGTCGTGATGTTGAATTTCGTCTTGGATGGCTTTCAGGAGTTTGGATTTCAACATCGAAGAATCGTACGCGCCACCAAGATAGGTATCAATAGTTTGTGGATACATATATACTCCGGCACGTCCCCACGGGTCTCCAACTGAAAATCCGCTGAGCAGGTTTGGTTCTTGTGCGGGAGGAAAATTGAAAATGCGAAAATCATTATGGCTGATACCCGTAGCATTACTGTTCACGGCCTTGGGGAGCACGGCAGCCCTCGCCGATACTGTTATTGCAACCGGGCAAGATGTAACGGCGATTGACGGCATCGTGATCGCTGGGACCACCTATAACCTGACGTTTACGACGACGGCGTTAACTTCGTACACGGGGGCTCCGACCGGAATCACCGCCGTCGAGACCCAACTGATCTCCGACCTGACCGGCTACTTTTTCGTGGACGGGGAAATTGGCCTCATCCTATACAACGGCGTAACGGGGGAAGATATCATAGTCGGACCGAATAACTGGACTATGAACAATGGAGCCGAAAGCTTCGCATGCACCCCGGGAGCGAACTGCGCCGCTATTTATGCCGATTTCACTCCAGTGACCACACCCGAGCCGGGAACACTGACATTGCTTGGATCGGGTTTGCTCGGTCTGGTTGGCGTGTTACGCCGCAAAGCGCGTCTATAGAATTAAAACCATACCGAAAATTTGACCCTGCACGACAACCTATCAATGCGGGAGGTTAGACGAGCGAACGGAAGAGGTTTGGGCCTTAACCTTTTTCAGTAGCAGCCCCGTGAGCCGGGACACACTCTCGGCTGCGTGCCAGTAACCGGTGTCTCGCTTGTCAGACTAATCCCTGCAAACGCAAGATTCGACACATCGTAGGTCGTGTTCCATTCAACCCATCGGGGAATCCACGGTTTGATCTGTCCGATGCGCTCGTTCGACTGGTCATGCTTTTTCAGGAGAAAGGTTGTCAGATCAAATGCGCCCTGAATTGGCAACGCCGTTCCATACATTCGGAGTCGTGACGGCTCATTTCCAAACATCGGACTTCCCGTACAAGTTCCTGCCGCCAAGCAATGGTGGGTCGATTCAACATTTGCCACCGTCGCGAGCGTATTTACGGCTACCGCAAGCCAGAACCTCTTGTCGGCGATCCGATGGTGCGCAGCGTACGGTTTTTGATCGACATCTGCCTGTTGTGCCTGAACGCTGGAGCAGACCGCCAGCGACGCGGCTAGACACATTAAACCTGCGATTACGATCTTCTTCATGCTTGCTCCCTTTGTTCTGGTCTTCCACTAATAGAGAACAGTCTTCGAGATGCCGTGAATCGAAAAGCGGAACATCACGTTCGAAATAACCGCAAAGTGACAACTTCGGCCAGCGGCAGGATCGTTCTGATTGCTTTGATCGCAGAAGTGCAACAACGAGCCCATGATTAGCCATTTGTTGTGGTGCCACATGCGAATCTCCCCGCCACCCTGAATTCCTTGCATCCGGTTCGACTGAATGGTGCAGGGGTTACTCGGCGTAGCCCAGACGCAGCCCGTTGGGAAAACGTAATTGATGTAAACTCGACCCGGACCTAAGTTACTGTCAGAGAAGCGGATTGCTACTCCCCCAATCGGATACCACGGCCCTTTATCGAACTGCGAGGTCCACAACCAACTGCGCTCATAGGTACCCATTACGCCCACGTGGGACGTAACCCATCCGATTGCGGACTCTTTCACGATCAGGGAATTACCGTTGTTGGTGATGACTTTCCGAGATAGGTCATAGAGGATGCTGCCTTGAAGCTCCAAATGCGTCCCGATGGGTTTTTCAATCGACGCTCCAAAGCCAACATCTGGAAACTTGTAGCCGAGCGTGGAATCGCCCGAAATTGTCGCGTCAAGGAAATAGCGCGCGGATGTATCGGTAGAGACTGGCAGGGTTTGAGAATTGCCCGGCGATCCGCTGTTGGTCGGCAAGACGGCGCTATTGGGTAACGCGGCCTGAGCAGCAGGCAGTGCTTGTCCCTTAGCCGAGGACATGACAAACAACAGGCACACCACGAGCATCGTCGTGCGACGTAGCATTTGTTTTGACCTCTTCTTTCGGAATGAATTCCCGAGTCGAATCGGGAATCGTTCAATCAGGAGGGCTAATGCACGACACATGCCAATCGCTAACGCGTCGCCGCGTCACATGTTTTCATAGCGACTCGCGGTCCGCCCATCGAGTGCTTTGTCAAAACAGAACGAGTGCGTTTAGGTGAGTTTCATTTCGGGATAAACATGAGGACAAACCTAACCAGTAATGCTTGCAGGGGCGGTTATCCAAGTGATACTATAGCCACATGGTTATCGGGGATCGGTTGCGCGAATTGCGGGAATCGAAGCGCCTTTCGCAGGGCGCCATTGAAAAGCGCACGGGCTTGCTTCGGTGCTATATCTCACGAGTTGAATGTGGGCATACCACCCCCGCGATTGAGACGGTTGAAAAGTTCGCTCGTGCGTTGGGAGTGCCAATCTATCAAATTTTCTACGACGGGGACGAGCCACCTCTGGCAGTCGAAAACCCGCACAAGAGGAAAGCAGATAAGCATCAGTTCGGAAATGTCGGCAAGAGCGCCCGTACACTAAACAAATTTCGCATCTGTTTAGGGAAGATAACCGAACGGGATCGAAACATATTACTGACACTGGCCCAGAGTATGGCGAAACGTCCGCCTGCGCAAAACTGAAAGCATCAGCATCTCTGTTACAGCCTGTCCTGCCTAGTATTAAATGTATACATTATTATACTTGACATCGCACACCGAACGTATTAAGAAGCGTACCCTGTCGCACGGTCGGCAGCTACTTCGAATCCAAGTTGAGGACACAAATGCGCTCCTTCTCTAAACACGTTCCGGCGGTAATTCGTCGGTATTCGAACTGCTTACAATCTTCGCGCAATCCTTCTACTCCCCCGGCAGACTAGTCCAGACGGAACGCTAAACTCCGATAAAACATAAACCGTTTGGTCGCATCGGTACCTCATCCCCAAGCCGTGAGGACCTCAATGAGCCAGATAGAATCTCGCGTTTCCGTTGTGGCATCACGAATAGAAATCTTAGTAGGACATCTCGCTTGTGTTATCACAGGCATCGTGGCTCACCTCGAACGAGGCGACACTCCCCTTCAAGCCAATGCTACTCAACTGGTTGACGCGGCAATTCACGACTGCAATGTCCTATCGTTGGAGGCTCATGGATTGTCGCAGGCGGCGCAGGAGCCAGAGAATCGTCGCGAAAAACACGATGGCATGGGTTGGGACGCCTCCGGGTAGTTGCGCGATTCGGTTTCCAGTTGAGATCGGCAAAGTTAACGTAAGGGACATAGTGAAGGTGTAGCTCTGCTAAGAGACATTCCAGACAGCCGGGGTAACCTCTACTGCAGGATTATTGAAGGAGGGTGGATGCGATTAGTGACTCTCACTGCAGCCGCGATCTCACTTTGCGCTGTTGCCGGATTGTCTGCAACGACCATTCAGGATAATCCACCGTCGCTCGACACGTATAACGGTTGCCCGATGATCGGCGATGGACAATCGGCAGGCGTCCAGGCGTTGAATCGCCTAAAGAACCGCTATACGGCACCTTCCGACGCACAGATCAATCCGAAGGTGACTCTGGCAGCGATGCTTGCGCCTGGAAAAGATACGGGACGCTGGAAGACGAGCTACGGAGCAGAAATCACTGGCTATGTTGAGGATGTCAAGCCGGGCGGGATCGAGACGGTCAACTGCCATGCCAAAGATTTACCGGATCGCGATACCCATATTGAACTCGTGCTCGATCCTATGAACACGGGTTCGACCCAGCGGGTGATTGTGGAAGTGACTCCGCGCTGGCGTGCAATCGAAGCTTCACAAAACGTGAATTGGTCTACCGCAGCACTCCGGACAAAAGTGATGGGTCGGTGGGTCAAAGTGCGCGGGTGGATGCTATTCGACGTGGAACATGCCAATGCGTCTAAAAACACCGCGCCGTCAAACCCGAAGGATTGGCGTGGGACGGCTTGGGAAATTCATCCTATTACATCGCTTCAGGTTTTGACGGGCCGCCCCTCAAAATGAACCGGGCTGGAGTACTTAGTGGAACGTGCCGTTGTGGAAAGCCAAATACTCAGACGATGGATGCGAAATAGTTTCTAGGGGCAGCCGAATTGGTTTTCCATGAAGATGGTAATAGTCGCGCCCGTTTTCAAATTCCTCACGAATTCGTGCGCTAACCACGACCTTTAAGTCAGTAGCGTCGACCGTCAAATATCCTTGATCGAACAAAGTGTGTAAGTCACTTCGCAAGAGAAGTCCATTATTAGGCTCATGGGGTCCACCCACGCTGTACGGCTTGATATGCGCCGCATCCAGCACAGGTAGCGTACGCTCGCCCGTAATTGCACATCTGCGCTCATAATTGTCCGTCACCATCGCCCTAAAAATACCTTGGCCTAGGCGCGGTTGAACGATCATTGGCTTGCCGTAGCGAGCGCTCTCAACAGCAGCAACAGTAGCCGGTCCTGGAGTATCGTTCATAACCGATGCCAATCCCAATCGCTCAGTAACGTCCATCCATAAAGTCTTGCCGGTGTCTCCGCTTTCGCTGTCGTATTTCTTTCCCGACACTATGTTAGGGCTGAAGTCGAGCGGCATCGGAATCCAAGCCTGTTCGGGAAAGAAGAACGGCTCTGCCAAGAGTATGCAACCGACATTTGGGTTGTCGTTCGGTTCGATTGTTATCCGTCTATATTGTGCGATCCTCTCACGCATCTCGGAAACAGACCGAACTCCATTTCCTTCGCCGAAAGCGTCCCATGCTATTGAGATCGGAAGGCGGACAAAACGAGTAAAGAATCCACCGCCTACGATGAAATTGCGCGGGGAATGCAGCTTGAATAGGAACATCTCGCCCTTACCCAAAGCTGCAAACGAGGCCTCAGGAGATGGCCGCCAAAAATTCACCTCTGCGACATGAGGCCTGCATTGGTGCAATCGAAACCAATCATAGTCAGTGACTGCGACGAAGAATCTCATCGGACGGCTCTCAACAAGACAGAATTCCTGTGAAAGTTTAAAAAGTCTTGCTGTCCTTCGGTAAAGCCGCCAACATTCACGGTTCGATCTGTTGCGACACCCATCTTTTGCAACGAAGGTCTGTGAGCAACAGGCGACAAGATAAGATCCCCAGAATCTTCGAACCCGATGAATCCGCGGTCAAACAGAAAATCGATACTGGCTGTCAACAACAGGCCATTTTCGCCGTTGAGGCGCTCTTCGTTCGTTGAGTCGCGCCAAGGCTTACAGTGGCTGGCTAGTAGGTAGGCAGTATTCTTAACACCAGTTATGCGGCAATGGGACTCGATTCGCATAACACGCTGTTTAAAAAGGCCTTGGCCACGTCGAGCGCGGACAATTGCCTCTCGTTCTGTCACTTTGACAGATGCATCGGCTTCGATTTGTTGTTCGAGCTTGCCTTCCCATATATCGAGATCATCGCCCGTTACGACTTGGCCGTTTTCAAACGCAACCCTTACGTCCGCAGCCGCCAGGATGAGATGAATCTCGTCTCCGATGAGACCTCCGAGCACCTCCGCAAAATCTTGAGAGAGTTCCGTCAAATATATTGACTGGAGCCCGTTCCCATTGGCTTGCAGCGGCGAATAGCGATTCGGCAAAAGCAACCTGAGAATCTTTATGTGATCCTTGGGACGAATCCGGTTCAACAACCGAGAAAACGATACGTTCACTCGCCACCCGACGTTTTCCCAGTTGTCTCCTACGGAGCCGAATTCTTGAGGCTTAGGGCATTCCCAACAGTATGATTTGGCAATACCCACCGCTACGATCCGCGTATCGACAAACGAGAATATCAAGTCTCCCGGCGAGATTTCTCGCATTGATTCATAGAACGGATTTCGTGCTCCATTCGCGTTGCGCTTCGGAGACCACAGATAGCCTCCTTCGATTTCTTGGCGGGATGTCTGATTTTGATTAACCCACCAATAGCGCATCCGACCCCGCAATTCGACAAAGGCAGGAATTCAAGCGGAGCATACACCTATAAACATACATTTGAAATTTGGCTGCCCTAGTTTTGCCGTTCCATGCTGGCAGTCAGTTGCACATCTGAACCCGATTGTATTGTGATCTCGCGCGACCAATCCTTATAACCAGCCGTCTTCACCGTTATGGTGTGTTTGCCCGCAGCGAGTTCAAGGGCAGCAGGGCTGTTGCCAACGAAATTGCCATCTACGTACACGTCCGCCGAAGGCGGGGTAGAGGAAACATTTACTTTGCCTTTTGTTGAACTGGAAGAGGCGTCACCGGACGCATCCGTGCTCTTCTTGGCTCCAGAGTCTTCCTCACTGGCCTTACTGACATCAGTTCTGACGCCGACCGGGATGAACTCACGGTCTTTTTCGCCAACAGAAACCGGCACACCCGTGACGCCTTGAAGCGCAACCAGAATCGCTCGGTAGTTGTCTTTGTCGCCCTGCAGCAAAATTCCGGCGCTCTTTCCATCCGGCGTCGAGTACTGAATTCCGATGAAGTGCAGACGTGTTTTATGCAACAGGCCGAACAAAGCGACGGGCGAAATTAGTACTGCCAGCGCAATCATCGTTCCTACCCTGCGATGAGCTTCCTGGCCGTAACTAAGCGACATTACCGACCTCGGCGAAATGTCGAGGGTCTTTCCGTCTTTCAAAGCAAGCGTGATCTTGTCAGCGGTAATCGTCAGTCGGTTGTTCCAGTCTTTGGCATCGACTTTGGAGTCGACGGAGCCTCCGTTGTAGCGGACCCTGGTGAACGTATTTCCTTGCCCCTGAGTCGCAAAGGCAAACGCAAGGAAACAAATCAAACACTGTTTTACACGAAGCATGCAACCTCCTAAAGTCGATCCGACCGTCCATCACTGTCAAAGCTGTAGGAGTGCCTGAATTCGAGGCACAAGTCGTTGCCCACACGGATTGTTGATTCTTATGCCCTAGAAAATATGGAAGGCTAGTAAATACACAAACGTCATTTCTGTCAACGGGATGCACTGCGGGCAGTGAACGCCCAGGCCCGAACGTCTGACCCACTGCTTTGTTTACCAAGCAAGAAGCAATTCCGCAAGTATGCAATGTGGCTTACGTGTAGGGTTGCCGCCACCAAGTCGTCCAGGACCAGCGACGAGTCCCAGCCGTTGCCCTCGCTAGAGGTGTGCCGAGATATATATCCCTTCAGTTTTGTTGGTTGCGCTACAGTGTATTTCGCTTGTATGGCTGCATCGTAAACAGCCTGTGGAAATCATTAGATAGTACTAAAAATACCTTGACGCCAAGTTTGTACTTCACTATAACGCTCGCGTTCCTGCAGCGCTCGGAGGTGGATTCCCACCATTAACCCGCGACCCGTTGCGCAACTCCGTTGGCTTCTTGTTTGCTCCTTCTCGCGTGACGCCCTGCGGTGATGTTCCTCAGAAATACGGGCCAAGTTGTGAGACCGCGACTGATTTGTTTGGGAGGCCTTATGGTTTTGAAGGACGGAGTGCGCCCACTCACCGCTGGAATCGTGGTTGTCCTGCTGCTCAGTTTCTCGATGGTTATTACAGCTCAACAGACAACCCCGACTCTGCCGCCGAATACGCAAGATGCGCAAGCAGTGAGTGTTTTCAAAGCAGCGTTGAGTGGATTGACCGGGCCATCGACCGCGATTCCCGCGAGCTTGGTAGCCTACGGCACATACACACGTTGGCCGAATGGAACCGCAGTCAGCTTCCCGATTCAAGTCAAAGTTCTGGGAACGACGAACGTCCGTTGGGACTCAAGCGAGCCGACAGGATCGGTAACTACGATTGTCAACGGTTTGTCCGGGTCGGTTCAGACGCCCTCCATCAGCCGCGCATTGGCTATAGGCGAGACCTTTGGGCGGGGCGTTGAGATTTTCCCGGCGCTACTGATGTCGAAGTGGATGGCAACAACTGGTCTTGGAATGAAGTGGGTAGGGCCAGAAACGTTGAACGGTCAGTCGGTCAACCATACGACAGTCCTTCCGCCTGCCACTGCGTCACCGGATGCAATTGAGACTCAGCCGAAGTGCGAATTCTATACCGACCCTCAAACAAATAGGCCCATTCGTGTTCGCGTCTATCAGCATCCCACTGATCGCCGCGCCTCAACCCTACTGGATATCGATTTTTCAGACTATCAATCGGTCAGCGGGCTGATGTTTCCGATGACGGTGTCTTTTTCGACTGGCG
>Ga0209420_1000557_pt1 | contig 19178 bp, 20 predicted proteins | sample BlaSpr_A8_OM1_O1_FD_187972 | JGI IMG/M metagenome (GOLD analysis project Ga0209420, IMG submission 187972) | Forest soil microbial communities from Thunder Bay, Ontario, Canada - Black Spruce, Ontario site 2_A8_OM1_O1 (SPAdes) (version 2) | ecosystem: Environmental > Terrestrial > Soil > Boreal... | reverse complement strand
ACGTTCGCCATGCCGACGCCGCGCGAAGCGGTACCGCAGCGGCTGCGGGAGGCGTTCACCGCGGCCCGTGACCGCCAGCTGGGCCTCGGGCTGTGGCTGACCATGCTGGCGGGCCTGGCGTTCGGCGTGCTGGACGTGCTCGCACCGCTGCGGATGGCCAGTCTCGGGGTCACGGCCCTGCTCATCGCCGGGACGTTCCTGGCGTCGGCCGGGGTGGAAGCGACCCTGTCACCGCTCGCGGGGCGGCTGGCCGACCGGCGCGGCGCCATCGTGCCGATCAGGTACTCGCTGGCCGGCGCGGTGGCGATCAGCCTGCTGGCGCCCACGCTGGCGTCGGAGTGGGTGCTCATCCCGGTGCTGATCGTGGGCATGCCCTCCTTCGGCACGCTGTTCACCCCGGCCATGACGCTGGTGAGCGAGGGTGCCCAGCATCAGCGGCTGGATCAGGGTCTGGCCTTCGGCCTGGCCAACCTCGCCTGGGCCGCGGGCCAGGCCGTGGCCGCCTCGGGCAGCGGGGCGCTGGCCCAGGCCACCTCGGACCTGGTCCCTTACTCGCTGCTCGCGGCCGCGTGCGCGGTGACCCTCGGCCTGGCCCGGATCAGGCCGCGCCAGGTAACCGCGGCAGGAAGTCCAGCAGCAGGGCGTTGACCTGGTCCGGGGCTTCCAGCTGCAGCCAGTGACCCGGGCCGTCCAGGCGCTCGTAGCGCCACGGGCCCGTCACGTTCTCGGCCGAGTCGGTCATCTGGACTTCGGTCAGGGCACCGTCCCCCGTGCTCCAGATACCCATGGTGGGCGCCTGCACCGCCGGCAGCTGAGCCGGGCGTGCCACCCAGGATTCCGGCCTGACGTTGGCCCGGTACCAGTTCAGGCCGGGCGTGAGCGAGCCGTTCGCCGCCAGGTCGGCGATCACCTGATCGGCATCGGGATGACGGCCCCAGCTGCGGAAGTTGGCCCAGTCATCCTCGGTCAGCCAGCGTTCGGCGATGCCGGGGAACTGGAACAGCAGCATGTACCACGACTTCTCGCACTGCTCCAGGGTGCGGCGGAAGGTAGCCGGGTGCCCGACCGACAACACGGCGAGGTGATCGACGGTGCCGGGCGCGAAGGACGCGAGCGCCCAGGCCAGGGCGGCGCCCCAGTCGTGGCCGACGACGTGGGCCCGGCCGATCCCCCGCTCGGCCAGGATGGCCATGACGTCCCCGGCCAGCAGGGACATCGAGTAGGCCTCGACGGCCTCCGGCTTGCCGGAACCCCCGTAGCCGCGCAGGTCGGGCACGATGACCTGAAACCCGGCGCCGGCCAGCGCCGGCACCTGGTGCCGCCACAGCCGCCCGGAGTCGGGAAAGCCGTGCAGCAGCACGACCGGGCGTCCCTGCCCGGTCACCTGGTACTCGATGCCGACGCCGTTGACCTCCACCCGGCTCATGGATCCTCCTCCTGGGCGTCAAGGGCCGCGGCGCCTGCGCCACGGCGCCACGTGCCTGCCAAGCTCAGACCGTAGCGCCACGGCCCGTTCGGCGTAATTCATTCATGCCGAACGGCCGGTCGTGCTTGCCTGACGCCAACCGAGATGGCGGCCAGCAGAGCCCCGTACGGGCCGGCCACCCAGACCGGCCATGGGTAGGCCAGGTGGCCGTGGGTGGCACTGACCAGAGCCCAGACGACCACGTTGATCGACACGGCGGACAGCCAGATCGTCCACAGCACCCGGAGCGCCGTCGGCAGGCCGGCCAGCACGCCGCGCGGGGCGGCCAGGGCCCTAACGGCCGGTTGCGGCCTGAGCTGTTCCGCGGCCCAGGCCGCCGCCGGAAGATCGGCGTGCAGCGGAGCGAGGTCTGCGTAGGTGACCGCCTGGTAGGCACGTCCCATCCGCTCGACGTATTCCTCCATCAGCAGGCGGCCGTCCTCCAGCCCGCCGCGCAGCCGGTCCACGACCTCCTGCCGGTCATGGTCAGAAGCCCGCATCACCATCGGATCGTTCCTCATGTCCCACGCCTCCTCATTGCGTACGGCCCGGGATCTATCGTCGCCACGCGGGACCGTCCGCGAATCGCCCCGTGGGTAGAACCGCGTCTCTAACCACGGGTGGACAACGGCACGATGCGCACCGCGGAAGGCCCTTTCGCGGGTGGGTCAGCCGTCGCTGGCGGGTCGCGGTTTGTGCTCGACGGTGAATCCCAGCTTGCCGAGCACCGCGACTGCGCCGCTCTGGCCGCCCTCGAAGTCGCCGGCGGCCAGGCGCTGGCCCGCGGCGAATTCGTAAGCTGTGCCCAGGATCGCTTTCGGCGGGTAACCCCGTTCGTCCCAGACCAGGTCATAAGTGGTGGTGGGGCCGAAACCATGCGCGGAGAAAAACGCCTCGGGCCCTAGCCGGTCGTACTCCTGCATCGCGCGCAGCACATCATCTCGGGTCACTGGCTCCCACGCCACTGCCATCGGGTCCTCCGCATCCGGGCGGTTAGCACTAATGGACTACAGCGAGCCTGACATATTAATTAAGGCCCGGACAAGGGCGAAAGGTCGCGAAGAATTAATGGCACATATAGAAATTCCTAATACCTGTACGACCGTGTAACCCAGGGTCTCCCGACAGACGGCGGCTGGCTCGATCGGCGGGCGGGCGGCCGGCCCGGACGGTGCGCTCACCGCCCTCGAACCCGCAGGCACCAGCCGAAATAGTTGCGGCTGCGGCGTGGTTATATATCTGTGACAATGCGCTCGCATCCAGCGGGCGGCACTAGCGAAGGATCTTACGTGTCAGACAACTACCGCAAGGACCCTGAGGCCATCTCCCGGCTGACGCCGGAACAGTTCCAGGTCACCCAGAAGAAGGGCACCGAGGCGCCGTTCCGCAACGAGTACTGGGACAACAAGGAGCCCGGCCTCTACGTCGACGTCGTGTCCGGCGAGCCGCTGTTCGCGTCGGTCAACAAGTACGACAGCCAGTCCGGCTGGCCGAGCTTCACCGTGCCGGTCGAGCCGGGCAACGTGATCGAGCGCCGGGACCTGAGCCACCTCATGATCAGGACCGAGGTCCGCTCCGCGCACGGCGACAGCCACCTGGGCCACGTGTTCAACGACGGGCCCGCGGTCGCCGGGGGCCTGCGCTACTGCATCAACTCCGCCGCCCTGCGCTTCATCGGTGTCGATGACCTGGAGCGCGAAGGCTACGGCGAATACCGCCACCTGTTCGAGCCTGCCCACGACACCGGGAGCACTACATCATGACGACTGAGAAGGCCATCCTCGCCGGCGGCTGTTTCTGGGGTGTGCAGGACCTCGTCCGCAAGCTCCCCGGCGTGATCTCCACCAGGACGGGCTACACCGGCGGCGACGTGCCGAACGCGACCTACCGGAACCACCACGGCCACGCGGAGGCACTCGAGATCGTCTTCGACCCGGACCAGATCTCCTACCGGGACCTGCTGGAGTTCTTCTTCCAGATCCACGACCCGACGACTAAGAACCGGCAGGGCAACGACATCGGGACCAGTTACCGGTCGGCCATCTTCTACCTCAGCGACGAGCAGAAGAAGGTCGCCGAGGACACCATCGCCGACGTGAACGCCTCCGGGCTGTGGCCGGGCAAGGTGGTCACCGAGGTAACGGCGGCCGGGCCGTTCTGGGAGGCCGAGCCTGAGCACCAGGACTACCTGGAGCGTTACCCAGACGGGTACACGTGCCACTTCGTCCGCCCCGGCTGGAAGCTGCCGCACCGCACGGATACCACCGTGAGGTAAGGAACCGCAGACCGTCAGCGGTTATGGCTAGTGTTCGGCTATGACCAGGATTCCTTATCTGCGGCGTGATGAGCTGGGGCCCGAGGGCCAGCAGCTGTGGGACGGCCTCGTCAACGGCCAGGGAGACCTGGTCGTGGCCGCCGGAGGCGGCCTGGCGGGGCCGTTCAACGCGTTCGTCACGGCACCGGGCGCCGGGCGGCGGCTGTCCTCGCTCGGTGCGACGCTGCGGTTCGGCACGTCGATCGAGCGGCGGCTGTCGGAGATCGCCATCATCACGACCGGTGCGCGGTGGCAGGCGGAGTTCGAGTGGTGGGCGCATGCGCCGATGGCCCGCGAGCACGGCGTGGCCGAAGCCGTGGTGGACGCGATCGGGCGCGGCGAGGACCCGCCGTTCGAGGCCGACGACGAACGCGCCGTGTACACGGTGGCCCGCCAGCTCGCCCATTCCGGACGGCTGGACCAGGAGGCCTATGAGGCCGCGCACCGGTTCCTGGGCGACGCCGGCATGGTGGAGCTGGTGTCGCTGTGCGGGTACTACACGCTGATCTCGTTCCTGCTGAACGGGTTCGCCGTGCCGCTGCCGCCCGGGGCCGCGCCCATGTGGCCCGAGCCGTGACGCGCATCCGCTGGTCCTGGACGGCGGCGCGACAGCTTCGGCTGACCGCGTCAGGTCAGGGGTTCGCCGCCGTCGACGTGCAGGGTCTGGCCGGTGAGGAAGGTGCTGGTCATGGCGAACAGGACGGCGCTGGCGATGTCGCCGACCGTGCCGATCCGCCGGGCCGGGTTACGGGCGATGATGCCGGCGAAGTAGTCGGCCTTGCCCTGCTCGCCAAAGTCGTCCCAGGCGCCGGTGTCGATCACGCCAGGGGAGATGGCGTTGACCCGGATCGGGCCTAGTTCCAGGGCTAGCGAGCGGACCAGGGTTTCGGCGGCGGCATTGGTGATGGCCACGCCCATGGTCCCGACGGCGATCTTGGCCGCGGCGACGCCGGAGAAGAAGACGAACGACCCGCCCTGGTTCATGCGGGGGGCCAGGTGCTTGGCCAGCAGCAGCGGGCCGATGACCTTGGTGTCGAAGGACAGCCGGATCGCCTCCCGGTCCAGGTCGGCCAGGTGGCCGCGGGCCCGGGCGGAGGCGGTGGAAACCACGTGGTCGACGGTGCCCAGCCGCTTGCCGAGGGCGGCGATGGTGGCTTCGTCGGTCAGGTCGACGGTCTCGGTGCTGATCCCGGGCTCGCCGGCGTAGGCGGCGGGCAGGGTCTCCTGGTCCCGGCCGGCCGCCACGACGCTGGCTCCGGCGTCCCGGGCGGCTAGCGCGACCGCGCGGGCAATCCCGCTGCCCCGCCCGACGACCAGCACGGTCTGGCCCTCCAGCGATCTGGCCATGGCAGCGTCCTTGTCTTTCCAGGAAGGCACTTGTTTCTCTCCCTTGGTGGCACCGGTTAAGCCTGTTCAGGAATTTCCTGCCCGTAGGCTCGTCGAAATCGTGGCCTACGGCAGCTTTTACTGCAGTGACTTCTGATGGACAGGAATTAGCCTGACACATTACTTATGCTTACGGCAAGGGTCGAAGGTTTCGAAGAATTCATGCCACTTATCGAAATCCCTAATACCCATAATGCTGATACGGCGGCTGGCGCGGCCGGTTCGCTATGCGTGAGCGGGCTCTGACTCAGGTCAGGGCCCGAGGCGTGAGCCGGGCAGGCCGCACTGCTTCAGGTCGGAGACGAAGCGCCGGAGCAGGTCATCGTGCGGCGCGGCCACGCAGGCGACCACGTCGCGCAGTTCCGGCGGGTCGAAGGACCTGATCGTCGCGCCCGGCAGCGGGGTCAGGGCGGAGAACGGCACGACTGCCACCCCCATGCCGGCCGCGGCCAGCTGCGCGGCCGTGCGCGGGCTGCCGGTGCGCAAGGCTGGCTGCGGCAGCACCACACCATGGCGCGCCGCGAACTGGTCGACCCAGGCGGCGAACCCGTTGTCTGGGTTGTAGTGGACCAGCTGCTCGGCCGCCAGCTCGGCCAGCGGCACGGCGCCCAGGTCCGCGAAGCGGTGCTCCGGCGAAGCGACCACCACCACCTCCTCGCGGCCGAGCACCTCCACGTGCTCATCGGTCCGCGTCGGCCGCGGCCCGACGGTGACGTCGGTCCCGCCGTCGTGAAGTGCCTTCTCCATCCGGTCTGCGCTGGTGTACTCCTTCAGGTCGAGCTCGACGCCGGGGCACCGGCGCCGCCAGGCGCGCAGCACCGGGACCAGAACCCAGGCGGTCATCGTCTCCGCGCAGGCGATGCGGATGCGGCCGCCGGCCCCGGCCGCGACTCTCCGGCCCGCCATGACCGCCCGGTCGGCAGCGGCCAGCGCGATCCGTGCCTCGGCCGCGGTGGCGAGTCCGGCCGCGGTCGGCCTGATGCCCCTCGGCAGCCTCTCGATGACCGGGGTACCCAGCTCGCGCTCGATGGCCGCGATCTGGTGCGACAACGCCGGCTGCGACATGTGCAGGGCCGACGCCGCCTTGGTCAGCGAACTTTGATCCACGATCGTGACCAGGCACTCCAGTGCCCTCATGGAAGCCATCTGGCCATCCTGCCCATGGTGCCGTCTGTCTGGTTCGAGGGCCGCTCCCCTAACCATCACTATGCATTTTACAGGTTATGGCAAGGATCCCCGGGTGCACTTGGTCAGGCCAGGGCGAGGGAGACGGCGTGCAGTGCCAGCCCGATGCCGGCGCCCACCACCGTGCCGTTGATGCGGATGTACTGCAGGTCGTGGCCGAGGAGCAGTTCCAGCTGGCTGGAGGTCTCGGTGGCGTCCCACCGCTCGATAGTCCCGGTAACCAGGCCGGCCAGCTCGTCGTGGAACTGGTTGGCCACGGCTCGGGCGCCCGACTCGACCATCCGCTCCAGCCCGTCCTGCAGGGCCTGGTCGGAGCCCAGCCGACGGCCGGCCGCCACCAGGAGCTCGGCCAGCCGACGGCGCAGCTCTGATTCCGGGTCGGCGGCCTGGGTCCGCAGCGTTTCCTTGGCCTTCTGCCACAGCGAGGAGGACCAGTCCCGCAGCCCGGCGCTGCCCAGCACCTCGTGCTTGAGCTGCTCGCCGCGCTCACGCAGGTCCGGCGAGGTCTCGAGGCGGTCCGGCAGTCCGGCGATCCACGCCTCGAACTGGCGCCGGGTGGCATCGTCGGGATCGGCGGCCATGGCCACCAGCCGCTGGCGCAGGCGGCTGTACAGCCGTTCGAAGACCCGCCGGTAGACCGCGTCGGGTATCCAGCGGGGAGCCTCGCCCTCGAACAGCTCGCGCAGTTCCTCGCGGTGGCCGTCCAGATACCGGTCGGCGGCGGACACCAGCGAGTTGAACAGCTCGGCGTGCTGGCCGTTGGCGATGACCACCCGCAGTGCCCGGCCGGCCAGCGGGGCCACCTCGACGGCGTCGATGGCCCGGGTCAGTTCGGCGGTGAGCACGCGCTGGACGTCCTCATCGCGCAGCGCCTCGGCCACGGTGACCACCAGGTCGGCGGTGTACCCGGCGAAACGGGCGGCGCTGGCCTGGTCTGAGAGCCAGGCGGCGAGCCGGGGGACGATGCTGGCGGCCCGGATCCGTTCGGCCAGGACGTCGGCGTTCAGGAAGTTCTCTTGTACGAACTGGCCGAGGGTGGCCGCGAACTGGTCTTTGCGCTCGACGATCAGCGCCGTATGCGGTATCGGCAGGCCCAGCGGGCGGCGGAACAGGGCCGTCACCGCGAACCAGTCGGCCACCCCGCCGACCATCGAGGCCTCGGCGCCGGCCTGTACGTAGCCGAGCAGCGTGCCGTGAGCCCCGGCAGCGGTCACCGCTATGAACAGCAGGGTGACCGCCCCGAGCAGGGCGGTGGCCCGCAGGCGCGCGACGGCCAGGCGGTGCCTCCGCTCAGCGATCGACTCGCGGTCGAGCGTGGATGGCGGTGCGGCGGGCATCGCTGTGGTTGATTCCATCTGGCCGTCCCCGGTGCCGGGCGGAAAGGGTAATCCGCTTCGCCCACGATATTGACCAGGCATCCATGGCCGCCGGGACGGGGTGGCTAGAGGCGTCGTCGGCGCCTGCTGTGATGAGTCGTGGCGGACGACTACATCGTCGCCGGGGCGGACTCGCGCCCGTAAGCGCACTGGTCATGCAGCACGCAGCCCGCGCAGCGCGGGCGCTGCGCCGGGCACACCGTGCGCCCGTGCACGATTAGCGCCATGTGCAGGTCATAGCGGATCTCGGGCGGGACAGCCGGGGACAGAATGCGGTACGTCTTGTCAGCGGTGGTCCCGGGCGGGATCCAGCCCAGCCGGACGGCGATGCGGTGAACGTGGGTGTCGACCGGGAAGGCGGCCCGGCCCATGGAGAAGGTGAGCACGCAGGCGGCCGTCTTCGGGCCGACACCGCGCAGGGAGGTGAGGTAGTCCTCGACCTCGGTGTCATCCAGGTCGTGCAGCCGGCTCAGGTCGATCCGGCCTTCGCGAGTTTGGATGGCGGCCAGGATCTGCTGGATCCGGCTCGCTTTCTGATCCGCCATGCCGCCGGACCGGATGGCGTCGGCCACCTGCCCGGCCGGCGCGGCCAGGACGTGCTCCCAGTCCGGGAACTTGGCCTTGAGCTGGGCGAATGCGCGTTCCGAATTGTGGTCCGAGGTGTGCTGGGACAGCACCGTGGCGATTACCTCATCCAGGATCGGCAGCCGCGGCTTGGGCACGAACGGTCCCTGGCTGGCCCGCAGCCGCTGCTGTACGACGGCGATCTGCCGCGGATCTGGCGTCATGCCGCTCCTCCGCCCAGCGATCACCCAAGCCGACACCGGCACCCTAGCCGACTCCGATGGCCGCGCAGAGCGGGCGGCGGCCTCAGAGGTTGCCGTTCTCCCGGCTGTAGAAGGGGACGGCGGCCGTGATGCCGATGGCACTGGCGGGCGCGCGGACCAGCCACTGCTCGGCCCGGTTCGCCGGGTTGAACCACAGCAGCGAGTTGCTGCCGATGCAGCCGGTCGGGGCCTGGATCAGCAGCCGGGAGCCGAGCGCGCTCAGCACGTGGTTGTCCCCCATGGTGTGCGGCACCGCGACCAGGCTGATCGAGCCGCTGGCGGCCTGCTTGAAGATCTGCAGCACACCGCAGGGCCCAGCGGACTGCAGGTACAGCCCGCTGGACAGCTGCCACGCGTCGAGGTCGCCCAGGTCGCGCGAGCCGGTGCGCAGCGGCGTCAGCGCCGTGGGCCGGCCTCCGCCGACCGGGACCAGCCAGAGCCGCGCGATCGCGCTGCCCGGCGGCTCACAGTCGGCCAGCACGGTGCCGCTGTTCCACCAGCGGACCGGCGTGCAGCTATTGACGCTGCTGTGCGGGACGGGGAGTTGCCTGATCAGCGAGCCGAGGTTGCCGACCAGCTTGAGGCCGTCACGGGCACCGGTGACGAACTCGAGTCCGGACGGCGTGTACAGCGCCGCTCCGTCGGTGGAGTTGCCGAGCTGGCGAGCCAGGGCCCCGGACAGGGTGTACCGGGCCAGGTTGTAGCCGGTGCTGGCCGGCCGGATGGCCACGATGGCCAGGCCGCGCGGCGTGGTGAATCCGATCGGGGACACGCCTGCCGGCCGGGCGAAAGTACTTACGTGGCCGGTGGCCAGCGTCAGCAGCTCGAAGCTGCGGCCGGAGGAGGCCTGGAACAGCACCCGCTGGCCGTCTGGTGACCAGGCGACGAGCTGCGGTGCGGTCAGGAAGTTCGGCCAGCGAGCCAGCTGGTACTTGGTGCCGCCCGGGCTGATCAGGTACAGCTCGAGCGGACCCGACCCGCCGCCCCCGGGCCGGGCGGAGGTGTACTCGGCCAGGATCCATCCGGGGCCGACGCGGTTCCACGGCACGCTGGCCCGAGCGGTCCCGGTGGTTGCGGCCCGGGCGGCTGTGGTGGCTGCCGCGGGCTGTGCGGCGGCCACACCGGCGGTGAGGCCGGTGGCGAGCAGGGCCGTGCTCAGCACGGCGGCTACCAGCAGGGGCATGGACGCTCGCCGTAGTCTCATGCCTTCATGACGTAATTCTGGCTGATGGGGTTGCATAGGCCAGATCACAATTCGGGGCCTGGTGACAGGCCACGCTCGCACGGCGGGCCGGGGACTAGCCGGGGCGTGTATCGGCGAAGCGCTGCTGGCCCAGGACGGCGAGCAGCTGCAGCTTTTCGTAGCCCTCGGTGCGCGGGGGGGCGGTGAGCACGAGGAGCGCCTGGGACTGGTCCTCGGTGAACAAAGCCTGGCAGTCCAGCTCGATCGGGCCGAGCTCGGGATGGATGAGCGTCTTGTGGTCCTCGAAGCGCCTGGCCACCTCGTGCCGTTCCCACAGTCCCGCGAACTCCGGGCTGGCCTTCTGAAGCGCCCGGACAATCTCGCCCGCACGTGACCTGGGTCCCATCGGCCCGTATGCGGCCCGCAGGCTCGCGACCAGGGCCCGGCTTTGCCGGGCACGGTCGTCCTCGGGATAGATCCGCCGCTCGGCCGGGTCGCTGAACCAGCGGTAGATCTCGCTGCGGGCCAGGCCCACGTAGCCCGACTTATCGCCGAACAGGGCATCGGCCATCCGGTTCTGGACGAGCGTCTCGCCCAGGTTGGACAAGATGAGCGCCGGGGTGTCATCGAGGCGATCCAGGACCCGCAGCAGCGCGGGCGCGACGTGGGCCGCTGCGGATACGGAGGCCGGGGCATTGTGGCCCGCGATCTGGAACAGGTAGTCACGTTCGTCGCCGCTCAGCCGCAGCGCCCGGGCCAGCGAGGCCAGCATCTGCCCGCTTGGCTGCGGGCCGCGCTGCTGCTCGAGCCGCGTGTAGTAGTCGGTCGACATCAGCGCCAGGGCGGCGACGTCCTCGCGCCGCAGGCCCGGGGTCCGGCGCCGGGCGCTGGGCGGGAGCCCCACATCCTCGGGCCGCAGCGCCTCGCGGCGGTGCCGGAGGAAGCCGGCCAGTGCTGCACGGTCCACGCCTCGATTATCCGCTTGCAGCCGGAGCGAACCAGGGATCGGCGATCCCCCGATAAGCGCTCTCTGCCTGCGCCGCGCCCGCCTGCCCAGACTCGAAGCATGAACATATCGGGAAACACGGTCTTCATCCCCGGCTCGACGAGCGGCATCGGCCTGGCCCTGGCGCTCGAACTGCAGGCCAGGGGTAACACCGTCATCGTCGGCGGCCGCCGCGCCGACCTGCTCGAGCGGATCGCCGCCGGGCACCCCGGGCTGGACACAGTCCAGGTCGACATCACGGACGCCGCGAGCATCGAGGCGGCCGCCAAGCAGGTGCTGGCCCGGCACCCTGACCTGAACGTCCTGGTCGCCATGGCGGGCATCATGCGCGTCGAGGACTGGCATGAGCCCGGATCGTTCCTCGACTCGGCCGAGGCGGTCATGACCACCAACGTGCTCGGACCGATCCGCCTTATCGCCGCGTTCATCGAGCACCTGCGGGCGCAGCCGGACGCCACCATCATGACCGTCTCCTCCGGCCTGGCGTTCACGCCGCTGGCGGTCACGCCGAGCTACAACGCGTCGAAGGCCGCGATCCACATGCTCAGCGAGTCGATCCGGCTGCAGCTCGCCGACACCAGCGTGCGGGTGATCGAGCTCGAGCCGCCATCGGTACGGACCGCGCTGCTGCCCGGGCAGGAGGACAGCGAGTTCGCCATGCCGCTAGCGGAGTTCGTCGCGGAGGTCGTCGCGCTGCTGGCAGCGCAGCCGGACGCGAAGGAGATCCAGGTGGAACGGGTGAAGTTCCTGCGCTACGGGGAAGCGCGCGGTGACTACGACCAGGTCGTGGCGACGCTCAACGCGTCCGACCCGCACGGGCGGTAGCCGCGCGGATCACAGCAGCAGGCTGGACACGTCGACGACGCCCGGCAGGGTCAGCAGCCAGCTCACCGGCGGAGCCTGGATGCCCTCCCGCAGCGTCCAGTGATCCAGGTAGACGCCAGCCGGCAGCCAGTACTCATCGGCAGGCAGGTTGCCCATGACCACGATGTACCCGGGCCCGGCGCTCCAGCGGTCCTGCGACGGTACCCAGAACACCTGCTCGGTGCTGCGCGCGACGATCGAGCCGATGTCCACGATCTCGCCCCGCTGGACGTACTCCCAGAACCGACCGTCCTCCAGGGGACTGGCGGTGAACGGCGGCCAGTGCAGCAGTGCGCTGGTCCCTTCCATCGGCATGACCCGGATCTGGGGCTCGGGGACCGCGCCGTCCCAGGGCTCCGGCGGCCTGCAGTGCACCGCCAGCACCGCCGTCACCTGGTTGTCGGTGACCCAGCCGAGCAGCGCGCCGTCACGAGGGACCGGCATGCTGCCGGTGATCAGTTCGCGGATCGGGCCAGGCCCGGGCTCTCCAGGCCGGATGACCTGGTCGAGCCCGTCGTGGCGGTACCAGGAGCGGATGACGAACAGATCGTCGCGGGCCTGGGTCAGGACGAAGAACACAGGCGGTCCGGCCGTCCGGTTAAGCAGGACCATCGACAGCGACCCGCCGTCCGCGGCGTGCCGGGTGACCGCCAGCGGGTAGTCCTCGAACAACCGCAGGCACGCTTCAAACGAAGTCGTGCCAGACAGGGCGTCAACGGTCATGGTCGCTTACCCCAGGCCGTATTCGCCGTCGTCGGCTGGGCCGGGCTGGAATGCGAGCGCGAAGTACACGGCCTGGCCCGCGGGGGTGCGGTAATAGCCCCACTCGTCAGACAGCGTGGCGACCAGGATCAGGCCGGGCCCGATCTCGATGTCGACCGGGGTGTCCGCCTGGGCCGGCCCGGTGCCCGTGGCGCCGTCCACGTCGACGCGCAGCTGGCCGTGGCCGCAGCGGACGGCGAGGGTGATGGTCCCGCCCGCCGCGTGCCTGATGGCGTTGGTTACCAGGTCGCTGGTGAGCAGGATCGCGACGTCCCGGTCGACCGGAGGCTGCCAGGCCCAGATGAGCTCACTGACCTGGCCGCGGGCTTCGGCCGCCGCGGCCGGTCGCGCGGTCAGCCGGATACGGCACCTGTGCCGCTCGGTGGGACGGGTCGGCGCCATGGTGTTCATCGGATTCCTTCGTGGCCGTGTTGCTGATCCGGCAGAGCGCTGGTCACTCCGTGCGGGCTGTGCTCGAGGGAGTCCGAGCGGCTGGTCAAGAGCCCTGTGCCGGGTTGCACGACAAATCGTGCTGCAATTTGCAGCGCGAGACATCGGTCAGTTGACGTATAAAAAAGCGGCCCGCGTGAGGCGCCTGGGCCGCTCGCCTGACCAGGGCTCAGGCGTAGAGGTCGTCGCGATCGATGATGCTCTGCAGCATGCTGCGGACGTCGGCGCGAGCCCGGCTATACCGCTGATGCAGCGTGTTCTCCGCGGCATCAGGCTCGGCAAAATATTCGGGGTAGGCAGCGCACAGGGCTGGGTTGTGGTCGGCATCGCAGACGTCGCCACTGATGATGCCCAGGAGCAGCCACTCGGCGCTGACAGCGATCACGTTGCGGTAGCGGGCGCGGTCAGGCGAGCGGCCGGGCACGTCGGCGATCAGTTCTACTCGCCGGGTCTCGAACTGCTCGAGCCAGGTCTGGGCGAGCAAATAAAGGCTGACAGTCTCGTCGTGCGGGCGAGGCGGGAGCGGGCGGCATCCGGGCACATCCTGATGCCTCTCGGCGACTGCACCGAAGTCCTCCACCAGGGCCGCGCCCAGCTGGTTGCGCTGCCGATTTATGGCGTTCCTCACACTTTGGTAGACAACGGCCCGCAGATTCCGGATCAACTCGGGATGCCGGACCCGCCCCAAAGACCAGAAGGCGTCGTCGAGGCCATCCTGCGCCAGGTCCGGATCTTGCCCCGCATACGCCAGCGCAAAGCCCGTGAGCTGGGGATCTTCCCGGATCTTCCGCAGTTCCTCGTGAAACTCCGGCCATCCGGCGGGGATTGTGGTGCTAGGCATCGCGCACCGCCAAGTGGAGTACAGATGATCTTGTTCGAGCCTCGGAAACTCTACTTGTGTCTACCATAATCTTGTAGACTCTATTTGAATTTTGTGTTGGAGCTGATACTATGATAGACAGGCATGGACTCGATCTCAATAGATAAGCTCAAGACCTAGCCTCAGTAGGCCGGGGTGGACTACTGTGCGTGAATGGCTACGAGACCGCCGGCGGGCGGTGGCGCGTGCCGCGTCATCGGTCGGCTGCGCTCACGGGGGAGGTGACCTGTAGATGCACCCGGCGCCTCCCGCCGCCCTCCAACTTGCCCAGCGGCTTCGACAGCTTCGGGAGAGCTGGCCTCGGCTGACACAAAAAGGGTTGGCCACGGCCTTCAGCGCGGAAGAGAAATTGGCATCCGCCACAGTGTCGTCGTGGGAAAATCTCACCTCGCCGAAACCCCCGCCCCGGCACCGGATCCTGGCTTACGCACGCTTTTTCTGTACGCGCCGATCGATCGAGGGTGAACCGACTCTACTTCCGGTCGAAGAACTCGAACCTGAAGAAAAAAGGGCATACGAGGAGCTCAGGACAGAACTGCTTCGGCTCAGAAGCGCGGTGGGCGGCGAATCAGCCGAAGAAGAGCCGACATTCCACCGATCCTGGCACTTCCCCGACGCCAGTCTGGTAACTATTATCTGCGCACAGCTCCCCAGCAACAAGATTGGACCGTTTGGGGAGCCGTCAAACCCCAATTATACCGGCCTCCAAACCTATGCCGACACAGATGCCCTAATAGAACTATTCGGGCACATACGTGCGGAAAATCCGTCCGCCACCGTACACTTCAGGACCCCACCTGAAGTGGTAAACGATGACCTCACGGGACACCTCGTCCTCCTCGGCGGCGTCGTTTGGAACGAGATAACCGAGAGGCTGTCCGAGATGGCCAAATTGCCCGTCACACAGGTCACCGATGCACAGCTTGAATCGGGCGATATCTTTGTCGCCGAAGTTGATGGGGAAGAGCGGCAATTCTGGCCAAAATTTTCGGGCGAGGACAAACAGGTGCTCGTCGAGGACGTCGGCCTGCTTGCCCGGGTGCCGAACCCGAGTAACTCAAGCCGCACCCTGACCATATGCAACGGCATCCATAGCCGAGGTGTCGTCGGCGCCGTGCGTACCCTTACGGACGCCCAGCTGCGGGATGGTAACGAACGCTACATCGCGACGAAGCTCGGCAACGCCAAATCGTTCGCGATTCTCATGTCGGTCCAGGTAATCAACAACAAGGCGATGACGCCGGACCTCAACGGTCCGGAAGTGGTCCGCTACCAGTGGGCGCCGGACGCTGCATGACCGCCGCCGACCTCGATCTCTCCCCGACCGGAAGGCGGGGATTCTGATGACTCAATCTCCGGAGGGCATCAGACAGCACGTCACACACGGCATGCTCACCCCGCAGACGGGGCCGCATGACGCCCCGTCCGTCCGGCTCAAGCTCGACGCGATAATCGTCCCTGCGTCGCGTCCCGCAGCCCATCTGGATCATGCCGTCACGTTGGCCCGCGCCGCAGGTTGCTGGCTGCTTATCCTGTGCAGCAAGCGCCAGCATGCCACTGAAGTACGGAAGTTCCTGGCCGCCCGCTCATGCCGAAATGCCACCGTTATCCACGTGCCGCCTGGATATTCACACGAGCTGCTCACTTTCCCAGAGCTGCAGTCCATCCAAAATGAGCTGCCCGGAGCCTGCACCCTCTTTACAACTGATCTTAGCACGAAACGAAACATCGGCCTGGTTCTGGCACGAATGCTGAAGTGGCGTCGAATCCTCTTCCTTGACGACGACATAAGAGATATCGCGTCCCCTGATCTGCAGACCACGGTCGACATGCTCGGGTCTTTCTCCGCGGCCGGTCTGCGGGTGACCGATTTCCCAGATAACTCAATTGTCTGTCACGCCAACAGGATGACCGCAGGGTTTCAGGACGTCTTCGTGAGCGGTGCCGCCTTGGCTGTGGACACCGCGGCGGACATCGGATTCTTCCCCGACATCTACAACGAGGACTGGCTCTTTTTCTATGACTACGCCTCGAAGGGGCAGTTGGCTAACTCGGGCCTCGAGGCCACGCAACTGTGTTACTACCCCTTTGCGTTCGCGCAGCGAGCGGCATGGCAGGAGTTCGGCGACGTCATCGCGGAAGGGATGTACACACTCCTGCACCTTGGCCTTGATGTAAAGCAGGCGACGCACGAATACTGGGCAACCTTCCTCGAAGCTCGCCGCAATTTCATCGAGGGCGTCATCACGCGCTTGCCCAATGCTCATCCTCAGATGCGCGCGGAGATGCTGGCATCGGTGCAGGCGGCTGAGAAGTGCCTGCTTACGATCAAGCCCGACGTGTGCGAGCGCTATGTCCAGGCGTGGCGTCAGGACCTGAAAGATTGGAAGCAGCGAGCGGCTGAAATACCAGAGATGCCCACCGTGGAGATGGCTCTGCGGGAACTGCGCCTCGCCCCTGCCCAGTCAGCGAAGAGCACCCGGAAGATCTGGCAACGCCCGAACGAGACGGTGCCGACCTTCGCGGCTGGCCCCGTCACGATCCCGCGATTCGACATCCTGAGAATTATGTCAGAGCGCCTAGTTCCAGCCATCGTCGACCAACAACCGAACGAAGCCATTCCCGACCCCGAGCCTCGAGACGCATTGATTCCGACCGCGGCAAGCACCAGCGACAACTCGTCGCTGGCCGTAAATGCGAGCTGAATCTCGGCTACGGTGAGTCGGGTTCGCCCAGAACGCGGTAGGTCACGCCGTACTGGCGCCTGTCATCCCGGCGGATTGCCTCGTTCACGGCCAGGACAACGGCTCCATGAATCGGGGAGTCGAAGTCCAGGCGATACTTCACTTCGGTCTTGTCTTCGTACTGGTTCACTTCCGGTGTTGGCGCGAAACCCATGCGCTCGTAGAGGCTGACAGCGGTCGAGTTCGTCGGGAAGACCCAGAGCCGGAAATGCCTAACACGCTGGTTTTTTTGGTATTCCACTCCCAGCAGGTACTTGATCAGGCGCGCGCCCAGACCCTGGCGGCGGAGATCAGGGTCGATCCAGACTGACTCGATGTAACGGGTAACCGCCTCGTCTTCCACGTCTTTAGCCGGGTCCGGGCGCTTGCCGGCCCCGATGCCGACGACTTGGCCTTTCTGCTGCGCCACGGCCCACGTCGATGACCGGATCTCATCGATCCAGTAATCCAGTGGCCTCGCCTTGGCTTCCTCTTCGGTCATGATGAAGGAATCCGGGGAGGTGCGGATGGCCTCGAGCATCGCGTCTTGCAGCATCTGGGCGTCCCAGCGGAGCGAGGCGGCCGCGGTTATTCCAGTGGGAGGCTCACTCCCGCGGGGATACTCGGTCATTCCTTTCCGCCCTGCCTAGCCATGTGCCGGCTTACCGGGGGCACCCGGGAGTGGAGCGTCGGATGTTTGCCTGCGGTCACGATGGTGCCACGGCGCCACGGTAATCAGTTCCCCCACCACTCAGCTCAGGAGCCGACTTTTTCTTCGATCTGGAACTTGCGGGACGGTGAGCTTGAGATGCCGGGGCCGGCGCGGCGCGGGTGGACGGACGCCGCGGAGCTAGCAGGAGTGCAAAGTGCCAGGTGAGCGATGCGGCGCCGGAACCTGTGCGGCAACATAGTGGATCTATTACCCGTCTTCTGGACAAACTTGCCAGATCGGCTGATGCTAACACCAAGTTCTCGTTCGCAGCCCGAGCGCTTCGTGCACGCTCAGGCGTGCGCGCCCACGGTCACCAGGCCTAGGGTCAGCGTCGCCGTCGCCTCCATGACGGTGCCCACCAGAGCGATCTCATCGTCGAGCTGGCGAAGCTGTGCGGCGGTGAGCTCGCGCAGCGGCTCGACGGTGATGGTGAGCTTGCGGCCGGAGCGGCGCTGGTACCAGACGCCGCCGACCACGCCGTCGATAAGCAGCACCGGGTAATTGCCGGCCTGGCCCGCCGGGGTAAGGGCGCGGGCTGCGGCCGGGCCCGGGTACAGCCGGTGCCGGGGCTGACCGGCCACGACGTAGGCGTCGAAGTAGGGCAGCAGCCGCAGGCCGCGGTGCGGCTCGGGCGGCGGCGTCCCGGTATCGCCTGGCGACGATCCAGGCTGGCTTGCCGTCCAAATGGACCTGCTCAAGTCCGGCGCCGCGCGGGCCGAACGTCTTGACCAGCATGCGGTCCTGCCACAGCGCGCGCTGCACGTCGGCCCGGGTGGCCCCGGCGATGCGCCGTCCGATCGAGAGCTCCGCGGCGCTGAGCACCTGGGCGTGGGCACCGCACAGTACCCCGGCGATACCGGCCAGGCCGAGCTCGGTGACGGGTTCGGCCAGGGCGTGCCTGGCCATCCGCCGGGCGGTGACGCCCTCCCAGGTCAGGGTGGCAGGGGGCGCAGCGCTCATGATCATTCATTGTCCCGCAGAACCGCAGCCGCCATGTCTTGACAATGCAGGGCCAACGTCCTGACGCTCGAACAGAGCGCTCCCAAGATGGAGGAAGGGCGGTCGGGCGTGGACAAGCAACGGCTGGAGCGGTACAGCCTGACGGGGCCGGAGAATCAGGCGGCCGTGGCGGCCGGGCTGGCGGGCGGGGACTGGTTCCGCAGCGCGGTGCCGCGCAAGCGGATGAAGGAACTGATGCGGCGCTCGGACTACCCGGCCATCAGGGACACGATCATCTGGCTGGGCTGCTGGGACTGTTCGCCGGGCTGGGCATCGCGTTCTGGGGCACCTGGTGGGCGCTGCCGTTCTTCCTGGCCTACGGGGTGCTGTACGGGTCGACGTCGGATTCGCGCTGGCACGAGGCGGGGCACGGCACGGCGTTCAAGAGCCGCTGGCTGGACCAGGGCCTGTACCAGCTGGCCTCGTTCATGATCATGCGCGACCCGACGACCTGGCGGTGGAGCCACACCCGGCATCACACCGACACGCTGATCCTGGGCCGGGACCCCGAGATCGCGGTCATGCGGCCCGCCCGGCTGGCCAAGCTGCTGGTCAACGTGGTCGGCCTAACCGACGTGCCGATGGCGTCCGGGCTGATGTTCCGGCACGCGGCGGGGCGGCTGACCGCCGACGAGGCCGACTACGTGCCGGCCAGCGAACGGCACAAGGTGTACCGGACGGCCCGGATCGACCTGGCCATCTACGCCGCCACCATCGGGCTGGCCATCGGGTTCCGGTCCTGGCTGCCGGTGCTGCTGATCGGCGGACCGCGGCTGTACGGCGCGCTGCTGCTGTACTTCTACAGCTCCACCCAGCACGCCGGCCTGGGCGAGAACGTGCTCGACTACCGGCTGAACACCCGCACGGTGAAGATGTGCCGGATCAACCGGTTCCTGTACTGGAACATGAACTACCACGTCGAGCACCACATGTTCCCGATGGTCCCCTACTACCGGCTGCCCGAGCTGCACGAGGAGGTCAAGGGCGACCTGGCGCCCGCGTACCCGTCGATCTGGGCCGCGTACCAGGAGATCATCCCGGCCGTG
>Ga0209420_1000556_pt1 | contig 19197 bp, 14 predicted proteins | sample BlaSpr_A8_OM1_O1_FD_187972 | JGI IMG/M metagenome (GOLD analysis project Ga0209420, IMG submission 187972) | Forest soil microbial communities from Thunder Bay, Ontario, Canada - Black Spruce, Ontario site 2_A8_OM1_O1 (SPAdes) (version 2) | ecosystem: Environmental > Terrestrial > Soil > Boreal... | reverse complement strand
CTGTTCGCGCAATCCAGTTCCTTCCATCGCCATGGGACTAAGGCCTAACTATTCATAGTCCGCGCGAAAGGTCGCGGGCCTTCGATAATCTCAGAATCCTTGGGGCAGGTACAAGGCTCCTTGATCTGATCTAGCGTCCGCTGAAGATACCTACAGTCCTTACGGTCGGTCATACTCCTGCCGTGAGTATCACGCAGGCGCATCTCTGCTTGGTGTGCCACATATTCTCTACAGGGTTGACAGATGACATCCTTGTAGCGATCAAAGTATTCATTGAACTCTGCGGCTGCCGGGATGCATGTATACGGTGGCTGCGGGCAATCATTCTTCTGAGCAGGCTTATGCCTTAACGTCTCCAGCATTAGCCAAAAGTGCTGATGCATGTGATCCCATGCTCTGTTTTGCGCCATGTTTTCCTCCCAATTGAATTGTCCTTTTCGTTTTCGCCCGTTGCGCAACTTCCCCGGGGAATGCAACCTAATAGAATGCAATCTATAGGAAGATAGATGCGATTTTTGATGCTCGGCAATTAACCATTAAAAATATGATCACACAGTTGCCTGAGTGGTCCAAAACGTTGCTATACGTGGGAAAGTTGGTTGAGCGTACGCCACCGTGGATCAAAACGCGCTGAGGGCGATTTTTGCCTCATGCCGGGGGCACGGGCAGAGGGTGAGGGTCAAAATCTTGAGGGCTAATTTCTTGGGGGCCGCCGCATCCGTTTTTCCACACAAACAAGATTATTTCCCATCTTGAGAATGCCTAAACAAACAAAGCACTTATGCTATTAATGTTCGTTTTTGTTTGCTTTGCACTGCTTTGCCGACATATCTCCCAGGCCGTCCAGGGCTTGCCGCTCGCTAAAAACGGCTCTATGCGCGGGAATGGGCGTTCTAAGCAGGACGAGGCCAATTTCTGCCCTGGGTTTGCCCTTTTTGACTTCGACGATCCATTGCCGGCTAAACCGACTTTAGTGGCCAGGGATTTCTGGTCGAGGCCCAGCTTCGTCCGCCGGTCCCGCCTTCAACCGTAGTTCACGTTCACCAGGGCACGGCCGTTGCGAGCGCTGCGGCTGTGGATCGCACGCGCCACGAGTTCCTTCCCCGTCCCCGTTTCCCCGTAAATCAGCACGGTTGAATCGGTAGGAGCGACTTGGTCGACGGTGTGGAGCACCTTGAGCAGCGCCGGACTATTGCCCACGATCTCCTCGAAGTTGTGCTCCGTGTGCAGTTCCTCCCGGAGATAAACGTTTTCCTTCTCCAACCTAGCCTTCAGGCTGTCAATTTCCTCATAGGACCGCATATTCTGAATCGCCAATGCGACCTGGTTCGCCACTTCCTGCAAGAACATGGCATCCTCATCTGAATACCGATTCTTTTGTTGGCTCACAAGGCTGAGCAGTCCGATACACTCTCCCTGAAGAGCCAGGGGCACGACGCACATCGACCGGATACCCTCTGCGGCAAGGCGGCGCTCATTGGCATACTCCCGCTCTTTTTCAAGATCGCGGCGCACGAGCGGTCGCAGATGTTCGAACACCCAACTGCCGCAGGTCTCGTCGCGGCTAAACTCCAGTCCCGTCTGAAAGTAGTCCGAGTGCAGCTCTCCCTCCACGGCGAGGAAACGGAATGAGTCTCTCTCCGGCTGATAAAGGGTAATCGCGCATCGGTCAAATGGGAAGACAGGATGCAAGGCCTCGGAAATGGAGTGCAGGAGAGCTTGCTGGGTCAGATTCGTGATGATGGCATTGTTGATCTGAAGCAGGATGCGGTTCTTCTCTTCACTTTTACGCAGCGCCGCTTCCGCCTGTTTCCGCTGCGTGATGTCCTCGGAAAGCGCCATGATAAATCGCGGCACGCTTTCAGTACCCGGAACTAAAGAAACGTTGTTGCTGACCCACCGCAGGGTGCCATCTTTGCGTCGATATTGTTTCTCGATCTGAAACTGTTGTCGCTTTCCCTCAAACAGCTCGCTGACCAACTCCCAGTTGGCGTCGCGATAATTCTCTTCGGTGATCTCCAGAAAAGTGAGCTTGCGGAGTTCCTCTTCGGTGGAGCCCAACATTTTCTCGTACGCGCGATTCACCGCCAGAAAGCGTCCGTTGAGATCTGTAAGCGCCACCCCGATGGCCGAATTCTCATACACGGACCGCCACCGCTCCTCGCTCTTCCGCAGCGCCGCTTCCGCCTGTTTCCGTTCCGTGATATCGATAAAGGTGATCACGGCACCCAGGGTTTTACCTTCGCGAACGACAATATGGGACCAAAATTCCACAGGAAAGCTCGTGCCGTCCTTTCTCCAATAAACCTCATCGTCCCTGTGGACGTCTTCGTTTTTTTGGAAGCCAATATAGATGGGACATTCTTCAAGCGGATATGGGGTGCCGTCTTTTCGGGTATGGTGCTCCAGCGCATGCAAGTTTTTCCCGATTAATTCCGCGGGATCGTCGTATCCGAGAATGCGCGCCGCCGAAGGATTTGAGAAAAGACAAGTGCCTTCTGAATCGCAGCCACAGATCGCTTCCGTGGCGGAATCGAGGATCAAGCGGATTCGCTCCTCGCTATTGTGCAGAGCGTCATCCGCCTGCGTTTGCATCGTGCTGTCTTCAGAAAGCGGCATGGTTAGGACTGCAACTGCCCCGCGACGGAAACACGAAGACCTCAGTGGACGAACTTGTAGCCCATCCCGTGCACCGTGCGGAAGTGTAATGGTTTGGCGATATCGCGGTCCAGTTTCTGGCGAAGTCTGAGAATATAGTTGTCCACGGTCCGGGTGGAGAGATAATTCTGGTGTCCCCAGACTTCTTTCAGCAGTTCATCGCGGCTGATCACACGATCCGGATTTCGTACTAAGAACTGCAAGGTCTTGAATTCCTGCGCGGTCAGCGCCACAACCTCGCCATCGCGCAGGAGTGGAGTTCATCGGATCAGCCGATCTGATGACGCTCGGCGTTGGTGCGAATTGACTCAATGGCATCGACAATGTCCTCTTACGTCTGTTTTGCAGTCCAAGACCCCGCGACCACAAAGCGCGCCATGCGTAAGATGCCTACATTGGCTGATTAGCTACCCCCTCATGCGTCGCCTGTAGCAAGCATATCGCCGACCACATAAGGAAGGCGTGAGGACTCCGTAAAGTTTCGTAAAAACAAATCCTGGCTGTTTGACGGTACCGATCCGTTTCCCGCGAGGCGTGGCCTCGACTAGCTTTTTCGCCCCGACAGGTTCTGGAGATCGAATTTCCCCACCCTTTAGCGAGGTCGCCGGAGCGTTAACATCATGTGAAACTCATTGAGCTGGCCCTTCCGACACTGGCGAAACCGCTCCCCGAAGTATGGCCGGACGTCCAGAAGGTTCCCGAAACTGCGGAGTACGATTCGAATGTTCCGGCTGTTGATAGAGTCGAACAGCGACGAAGATCCAGACGATCGTCATCACCAGACTGACCGCGGAAAAAGCTCGAACATCGAAATGTAATGTGGATCCGACAAAGATGACGGCGGCCTGAAGAACATCGCCCAGTCGAACGCAGAAGGTGTCGATGGCCGCGTTCGCTTTGTACTTCGCTTCTCGTGAAGTCGGCAGCAGCAGCGCCTGCCTTACAGTGTTCTGCAAAGAGTAGTTCGCCGAGTTCTCGCCAATCTTTAAAATTCGAACAACGCCGAGCACGGGATAGGCAAGAATCGATAGAAATGTCGCAAGCGAAAGGGCCGGAAGCACAAAGAGAGAAGCGCGTATCCCGATGCGTTTGAAGATACGCGAGACCAGGAAGCTCTGAATAAGAAAGCTTACAAGGTTTATCCACCCATAGTAATTTGCATAGAATGCGCCGATGTAGGCCTTTCTAGCCGTCATGAGATTGGCCGCGGTACCGACCACCTCATTCGCGTGAGCGACCAGCAGCTTGCCAAAAATAAAGTCGCCCGAGCCGATCACGATGTTGAGCAGGACCGTGAGAATGGCTATCAAACGCAGGTAGGGATCCGAAAGGATCAATTGAAATCCTCCTGCGCTGCCAAGTGGTTCGGTGTTCTTTTGCTTTTCAGTTTCTCCTTGTCTCTTGGTGACCACGTATGAGGCAAGACGTGACAGCAGAGCACAAACACCCAGAGCAAATGCGGAAACGAGCATGAGGTTGTACGGACCAACCGGCCCGATCAGCTTGCCGGCGGCCCATGCACCGCCCACGGCACCGACCGACGCACCAATCCCCAGCAGGGGAAATAATCTTTTCCCCTGCTCCTCGGTAAATAAATCGGCAGCAAAAGCCCACAACTGCGCCACGATGAAGACGTTAAAGATACCCACCCAGATGTAATAGACGACCCCTTCGCGAAACCCGGCACGCCCAATGAAGTAGAAGACAATCAGGTTTGAGGCAAAAAATAAAGTGGTCCAACGGATGAGCCGGTTTCGATTCAGGTGAGTGGCGATCCACCCATACAGCGGGACAACGCCGAGCAAGACAATCGCCTGAGCCGCGGAAGAGTAGGCTTTCACTTCCGCGCCACTTTCCGCCAGGATCAAGGATTCCCGCACCGTCTTGAGCAGGTAGTAGGCGCCCAAAAGCAGGGCGAGGTCGAGTGTCAGAAGCAATGCTCCCTGGCTCTCACCGGGGCGCACATCGCTTATGACAGAGAGCAGCCTCTCCAGTGGACCTTTTTCCGAGCTCGCAATCATGATGTGTTCTGGCCGTTCTTTGATTCCGCATCCGCAGCAACAGGTTCGATTTTTTCAAGTGTTGCTTTCGTAGAGTAGTCGGCTATTTGCTGCTCCATCTAGCGCATGGAGGTTGCCAAAGTCATAGCCCACACCCGCGCACCCGAAGTGCTTGAGTTAATGCGGTTTTGGGCGAAAGAAGCAAAATCGACCGCCGCTTTTGTCAGGTTCTTCGACAGCGATTTTGACACAGATGTCAACATTGACAGTAACGGGTCTTTGGAATATGTCAGTTCCATCTGGACTGACACTACATGCCTGAACCGCCGGCTTCCGGACCTGGCGTACCGGCAAGAACGTCTGAATGCCATTGGGTTCTTATCCAAGCCCCTAGGGTGAGCCCCTTAGACCCTCTCTACGGTTTGGCCTAACTATTGCTCACGCATCCGGCGAAGGCGCTATGGCATCATTATGGCTAACACAATTGCGTTAAGACGATGGCAAGAACTCATCTCAGGTCAAGCAGCTTCATGATAAACATAGCGATCTTCTCTCTGAGCTGCATCGCTGTGATGGTCCATTTTGTTTTCAGTCGTGCGTTTCGCGACTCGCTGCTAGGCAATGGTTTGCCGATCCATACTCTGCCGGTGCTTATCCTCGTTGGTACAGCCTTGGCTCTGATTCTTAGCTTGCTCCTGTCCTGGTTCTTTCGGCAGGGAGGTCGCTCGAATGTGATTCGGGGCGCTTATCTCATCAGCGGATCGGCAGAGCTGTTTCTGGCATTTGGGCATGTGCCGCCGCGATTGGCTTACGAAGCGTTCTACATTTTAGTTTCAGCATCGACCGCAATCGGATTGTCTATGGTGTGGCTGCTGGCAAACGACTGGATCAGCGATGGCGTGCAACAGAAATCCCGAGTGGTAGGGGTTTTGCTCGTATCAGGCACTGCCGGGGGCTTGCTGGCAGGTTTCGGGCTGGTGCATCTGCGTTTCGCAGAGAGTTTTGCTGGCGCGAATGTCTTTCTTGCCGGCGTCGACATCCTCACCGCGGCACTTCTGTCTTTAAGTCGCTGTCCCATGAAAGGCAAGAAACTTGTCGTACACCATGCCAAACCCACCACTGCGAAGCTGAGCCGTGCCCAGGTGGTTGCCTTGACTCTAGCCGCCGCCACTGTGCTGGGCTCGACTGGTTCGACTTTGCTCGATCTAACTTATCGCATCAGTGCGGCGCAGCAATACAGCTCCCGCGTCGAGTTGCTTCACTTTTTCGGACATCTCCAGGCCCTCCTCGGCGTAGCAGCGGTGGTCGCCCAACTGGGACTCTCCCGCTACAAGCCGCGCACCGGTAAGAGATCCACCATGGCCACCTACGCACTTCTCGAAGCCCTGGCAGGCGGCCTTGCGATCGTCGTGCCGAGCTTTGCCTTTCTCACCGCCATGCGAACCGGCGAATACGCATTGCGGAATTCCTTCTTTCGCTTCGGGAAGGAAATGACTTACGCCGAGTTGCCGCATCGCCTTCGACTGGAGTCGCGGCCCATCATTGACGTGGCGGGGGAACGCATTGGGGACGGCATCGCGGCCGGGCTGCTGCAATCGCTGTTCTGGTTCCATAAAGGCTTTCCTCTTCGGATTGTCCTTGTCTCTCTGACGATTGTCTCGTGCCTTCTATGGAAGGTCTGTGATCGCCTCGCTAAGATCACTGGTGGGAGCAAGAACGAAGAAGCGGTGTCGAAAGGTGACGGTATGTTGCTTAACGCCTCTTCAGAGGTGCAACCTATGGGTAAAATGTATTCTGGCCGGCCAAATTCGTTCCCTGCGCGGCAACCACTCTGTCTCTTATCGGTCTTGTTCTTGTTTTTCTGTGCCCAGGGGGTTCGCGCACAACTGACTTCCGAACCGCCGGATCCTCCGATGTCGCGTACGGAAGAGATCACATCCGCTGAGCAAGCAAAAGCCCAGCACCTTCTACCACTCGAAATGCCGCGCGGCGAAAGAGACTTTGTCAAAATGGAGGACAAAGTGGTCATCCCACTGTTCGAGCCTCCCAACGGTTTCGGCGCTATGGTGGGCGGTCTGCCCACTGGAGCCGGCTTTTCGCTCGGCCCGCAGTATGCCCGCCGCGACCTGCTCCGCGACAACCTGGTGAGCGATACCTATGTGGTAGGGTCGACCAAGCTCTGGTGGCGCGGGCAAACCTCGCTTGAAGCTCCGTCGCTGATGGACGGTCATCTCAGCACGGGGCTCGACGCTGCATACGAGGACGCGGCCTCGGTCTTCTTCTACGGAGAAGGACCCACGAGTTCCACAAGTGGCAAGAGCAATTTTCGCCGCGAATTCACCACGGCGCACTTTGAAAGCGCCGTTCATCTAGGCGGCAATCGGCTCGTGTTGGGCTACCGCCTGGGTGGCCTGCTGGTGCACATCGGCCCGGGCCGTCTGTCGGATCCCACAACTACCCTTTACACGGCGACTGAAGTTCCCGGCCTGGACCAGCAGCCCCAATTCATTACTGGAACCGGATTCGTTCATCTGGACTTCACCAAGACTGGATTCAGCAATCCCTCCGGCTTCAAGCTTCAGGCTGAGAACACGCAATTCTGGGACAAGACGTACCACGCTTATTCCTTCGATCTGCTCGGTACGCAGGCGGAATACTATTTCACCTTCGCCAACGGCATGCGGACGCTTGCGTTTCGCGCCCGCAACGAAACGAGCTTTGTCCAGGGCAATAATCAGGTCCCGTTTTATCTGCAACCTACACTTGGTAGTTCCGACGATCTCCGCGGCTATGACCGCTACCGGTTCTATGGAAACGGTTCTTCGCTGGTGAATGCTGAATACCGGTGGTCTGTGGCCGAGACGCTCGAGATGGCCATCTTTGCAGATGGAGGAGACGTCTACCAGAGGCCGGGACTTATAGGCGTCCGCGATGCCCGGGGCGATGGTGGCATTGGTTTCCGCTTCAAAAATAAGGACGCAACATTCATGAGGTTCGATCTCGGTTTTTCGCCGGAAGGAGTTCACGTATGGTTCGTCTTCAATCCTATTTTCGGGCCGTTGCATCGCTCCTTCTAGCGAGTACGGCACTCGTCGAATGCGCGACGGCACAAAAGCCGCGCTTTCTGTCGGACGACCCGATCGTGCGCGTTCCCGAGGTCCCGCTTCTATATCAGACGAAACCGCAGGACATCGACGATCTCTATGACTTTGCAATTAACTCGGCGCACTATAAGGTTCCGCCTCCCACTCCGTCGCTGGGTACTAATACTCTGGGAGAGGTTCCGGATTCGAGTTGGTATACCAATCGCGATCTCCATCGCATGACTCGCGCAGAGTTGCAGCGCGGCTCGCGCACCAGCGGCGGACCTGTACCGCCATTTACCGTGGTCGCCGCGAAGACAGAAGGCGTCTCTCCGGGATTTCGTATGCATGACGGTCGTGGCCGGCTGTTCTTTGTAAAGGCTGATCCACCTTCGAATCCTGAGATGGCGACAGCTTCTGATGTGGTGGGGGCGCTTTTTTTCTACGCACTCGGATACAACACCCCTGAAAACTACATCCTGGTGGCGAACCCGGAGCAATTTCAACTCTCACCAAAGGCCAGCATTACTGAGGCCTCCGGCAAGAAATATCCAATGCGCGAGAAGGATTGGCGGAAAGTGCTGAACCTGATTCCGCAAATGCCGGATGGACAGATTCGCGTAATGGCGAGTCTTGCCATCAATGGCAAATTAATGGGGCCGCATTTGTATCAGGGAGTCCGGAGCGACGATCCCAATGACCTGATCCCGCACCAGCAGCGCCGCGATCTGCGGGGCCTCGCGGTATTCGCGGCGTGGCTCAATCACACGGATGCCAAAGCCGCTAACTCGATGGACACATTGGAAGGCTCCGGCTCCGACGCTCGCATGGTCCACTATCTTCTCGATTTTGGAGCGCTTTTTGGCAGCGACAGCACCATTGCCAAGGATCCGCGCCATGGCCGCGAGTTCACCTTCCCCACCAGCCGCGCACAACTGAAACAGGTCTCGACCTTTGGGTTGGACTTTCCGGGCTGGCAGACGGTCCATTATCCCAGCGAGCTAAAAGGCGCAGGAAACTTTACTGCCGAAGCTTTTGACCCGCTGGAGTGGAAGGAGAATTATCCTAACCCAGCGTTTCGCGCCATGCTTCCGGCGGATGCATATTGGGCTGCAAAAAAGGCAATGACATTTACCGATGATGACATTCGAGCCATTGTCGAGCAAGGGCAGTTCACCAATCCGGAAGTCGTTGATTACATCACGAAAACCCTGATCGCACGGAGAGACGCAGTCGGCCGGGCCTGGTTCCAACATGTGCTACCGGTAGAAGAAGTGCGTATCGAAAATAATGAATTGCATTTCGAGAACCTGTCGGTTCGATACGGTTTCGCGAAAGCTCCGGCTTATCGCTACGAATGGTTCAGCTTTGATAACCGGACGGGCGGGAAGAAGGTGGTGCCGGGTTCCTCTTCGACGATGGTTCCCTCAGAGTTGATAAACGGCGCTAAGGGCGGGTATTTCGGATGCACAGTCACGAGTGAGGGACAAGGGAATCTCTCAACCACGGCCTATTTCCACGAAGACAGTGGAACCTGGCGGCTTGTGGGTATCGATCGCAAGACGAATCCGGCGAGTTTACCCTAGCACGACTTCGCCGGCGGGATTTTTGCGGAAGCCATGAAGCACCTCACCTTGGCTATCCACGTGGCGAACGACCATCCGTTCCCGATTCACTTCTACATGGGTAAACCCCGCCACCTTCAAACCATATGGACCGCGTACATCGGGGCTCCGCTTCAGATTGCGCAAGCTGGCTCCTCCACCTCCCGAGATTACGTAGGAGGTCGGGTTACCCTCGAACTCAAGGTGTTGCAGGTCATGGTCATGACCGCTCAAATAAAGGTGGACTTTTCGCTCGTGCAGGAGAGGTTCCCAGTCTTGGATCAAAATTGGCGTGTCGCCATGGTCCCCGTTGGAGAATATCGGATGATGCGCGAGAACGGCCGTGTACAGCGCCGAAGACGACTGCGCAAGTTCATTTCGAAACCATAAAGTCTCCGCGTCCATCTCCTGATGCGTCAGAGTTGGTGTATCGAAGAAAAAATGTCCGTGCGGATGATTGCTATCGAGCGCAATCCACCGAATCATCGGATCCCGTTCCGGAAACGAGAAACTGTACCACTTCGCTGGCATCGTCCAGCGCGACTTTCTATTCATCGCATATTTGAGTTCCGCTTCAGCCTTGCTACCGGGACGGTCTTCATAATCGTGGTTCCCGAGCACGGCGTAACATTTTCCGGGAAACACGTCTGCGGGATAGACATCTTCAAACTGATCTTTCCAGCGGCTGGAATCGACTCCTCCAGACAACCCGCCATACCAGTTGTCTCCCAGCAACAGGAGGGCTTCGACGCGGATGCCGTTTTTCGTAGCGTATTCCCGCATGGCGCGAGCAACAGCTCGCTGCTGGCTTTGATGGCTCTCCTGCCCCCAATCACCAAACGCGAAAAGATGGTGCGCGTCAGGCGCAAAGCCGATCCTGGTGCCCACACCCTCTGCAAAAAGGCCGTCCAGCCTATAGCCGAGCGCCAGTGCCGAGAAGCAAAAGCTTTGTTTGAGGAACTCGCGTCGTGAATATGGCTGATTCATATTCCCAGGATGCTGGCGGGCTGGTAATCGGCCTCCCCGCGACGCGGACGGCGAAAGAGGAAGAACATAATGAACATAATAAGGTAGCGGCACGCCTTCATCGGCCAGGCGATACAGCAGAATACGCACCTTGGGTTAACCTGGCTCCCTGCAGTCGCGGGTTGGCCGACCCTTCGTAATCGAAGTCGCTGTGTCTAGAATGGTGGGCAGTGCAGGACTCGAACCTGCGACCTCCTGCTTGTAAGTAATCCAATGCTGCTATTACCGAGAATTACCGAACGCTACCAAAAGTTCGTAACCCCCTTGTCCCACCTGGGTTTTCAAGGGAAGTATTTCACACTGGCACACTTGCTGGACTCCGACGAAGATACAGGCTTCTGGCCGAAGAACCCCTAACAGACAGGCGAATCGGTTTTTGTCGACTGGTGAAACATCGCCATTACACGCATTGACCCGGTGGGCCAATCCTCAATGAGAACGTAAGTGTCGAGCAGTTCTGGGGAGGGCTGTTCGGCCGTCCCGAGACTCGAAAGAGTTTCGGGACGCTTCTTATTTCTTGGCGCTCCGCTTGCTCGTGCCGCGGGACCCTCGCAAAATCCAAGCTGCTCAAAGTTTGATGCAATGAAAGAGGCGGGGAGCCTGGTATGTGCTCCCCGGCCCGTGAACTACTCTTACCCGTTTTAGTCAGTAGCCGTCATCACCACAACTTGCGGGCTGGCTCCCCCGTTGTCGAATATGTTGAGGTCCGTGGTGAAGGCCGTGGTTCCACCCGCAAAGGTGAATTGCACGCTATAGGTGCAACTTGCGTTTTGAGCCAGCGTCACTGTTCCGTTCAGGCAGGTGCTCTGAGGCCCGGTAGCGCTGTAGGGCAGCACCTTGAAGTTGGCGCTCCCTGTGCCCGTTATGGTTGGAGCTGAGCTAAAGCTCAGCGTCGTGGTACCCACGTTCTTGACGGTCACTGACAGTGTCTTGCTTCCCGAAGCCACCGTTCCAAAGGCCAGCGTGGTCGGCGTTAGGGTTACCTCGGTGCCCGTTCCCGTGAGGGCGACAAGCTGCGGGTTCGTGGGATCGTTGTCGTGGATGATTAGCGTGTTCTTCTGTGCGCCCAACGTTGTCGATGTCGGGGCGAAAGTCACTCCGATTACGCAGCTCGTAGTGATCGCGCCCGTGCAAGTGTTGCTCGCGATTTTGAAGGCCGCGCTCCCTTCGAGCGTCGCCGAAGTAGCCGAATAAGTCGTCGCTCCCGTCACGGCAATCGTCTTGGTCACGGGCGTCGCCGTGACGAGTTGAGTGCCATAGGCGAGCGACACTGGGCTGATACTGAGGCCCGATGCTTCGCCCTGCAATGGCACCACCAGCGATGAGGTGAAGAAACCGTTGTACGTGATGGTTAGCGTGCCGTTGATTACTCCATCTGCCGTTGGAGCAAAGCGCACGTTGACCAGGCAATTCGAGCCGCTGCTCAGTGCGGTGGGACAATCGTCCACCTCAAGGAATCCCGCGCTCGGCGTGATGCTGGCGATCTCGGCCGTGCCGTTGGCGCTGAGCGTCAAAGCCGCGGCGTCACTGGTTGTCTTGATCGTCTGTGTGGCGAAGGTTATGCTTGGCACCGACGAGTTGAGCGTGATCGGTGCAGTAATCTTTCGGACGAGCCAGTTGTTGTAGTCGGCTTCGTAGATGTTGCCCGAGGGATCGACGTTTGCTTGATACGGAGTATAGAGCTCGGCGCTCGTTGCCAGGACGTCAATGCCGAGGAAACCGGCAGTTCCGTCCCCTGCGACCGTATGAATGTTCCCTTCTCCATCCACCAGGCGAATACGGTAGTTGTTCGAATCGGCAATTAGAATGTCTCCAGCCCCATCGACTCCAACCCCCGCCGGATAGGCGATCGAGGTATCGATTGCAGGGCCACCATCCCCTTCATATCCGCCCGCACCATTTCCGGCGAACGTGGAGATGATTCCTGACGTATTCACCCTGCGGACACGCAGGTTGTCATAATCCGCAATATAAACATTTCCCGAGGCATCCACGGCTACGTCGTAGGGGTAGTAGAGCTTAGCGCTTGTGGCCGGGCCCCCGTCGCCAGCGAACCCTCCACCCAGGGTGTTGTTGCCGGCGAAAGTGTAGATGTCACCCTTTGTCTCGCCGGCTTTCGGGGTGCAGGTGCCGCCCGTGCTGGTCACCGTCAAGCAGGACACAATTCGGACCACTTGATTGCCGTAGTCCGAGATGTAGAGATTCCCCGACTTGTCAAGAGCGACTCCATCTGGTTCATAGAGTTCGGCAGCCGTAGCGGACCCCTTATCTCCGGAATAACCGCAGGCCAGCGAGGGACTCTTGCCCACGACGGTAGTGATGGTTCCCCCGCTCACTTTACGGATCAGGCAGTTGGACTGATCTGCAATGAAAACGTCGTCCTTGCTGTCCACCACCACTCGAAAGGGATGGTTCAAAGAAGCGCTGGTAGCCGACCCACCGTCGCCCCCGTAAGTGCAACTTCCGAGAGTGCCGGCAATAACGGAAATTTCTCCCGTGCTGGCGCTTACTTCCTGGACGACGCAGTCGTCGTAGTCGGCAATGTAGATATTCCCAGCGGAATCCGAAGCCACTCCGGTCGGGTAGTACAATTCCGCGCCAGTTGCCGGAAGATCGTTACCGTAGAACGTGTTCCCCCCGGTTCCGCCGATCGTATAGATGAACTCTTTCGTGTCGCCAGATGGAGCCGTGCACGTCAGCGTGCTTACGTCGCAGGGCACCTCGCGGATTCGATCGTTGTCTTGATCCGCGATGAACAAATCTCCCGCCGCGTCCACCGCTATTCCGATGGCGTAATATATGTTGGCTCCCGTGGCCGACTGGCCATCATCGTTGTAGCCTCCGCTTCCCGTGCCCGCCATTGTGAAAATCTCTCCGGCGGTCTGGTTGGTCGAAGCCTTGCATGCACTTCCGCTGCTGGTCGTAGTTGCACAAGACACTTCGCGGACGCGCAGGTTGTACTCGTCGGCAATGAACAGATCGCCGGAGTTGGCCACGGACACAGTCGTGGGATAGTACAATTCGGCCGTGGTCGCCGCGATGCCGTCGCCATTGTAGCCGGCCGTTCCGGTGCCCACCAGCGTGTAGATGTCGCCCTTGGTCTCGCCCGACAGAGCCGTACATGAACTGATTCCGGTTCCACAGGCAACCCGTCGTACCCGTTGGTTGTTATAGTCCGCGATATACAAGTTTCCGGCGGTGTCCGTAGTCACGCCATATGGACTGTAGAGCTCGGCTGAAGTAGCCACCTTGGAGTCGCCATTGTAGCCAGCCGTTCCGTCCCCGGCTATGGTGTAGATGTCGCCAGCCGTCTGCCCCGAATTGGGAGTACACGCGCCGCCGGTACTGGTCACTGTCGCGCAGGAAACAATTCGAATCTGCTGGTTGCTATAGTCGGCGATGAAAAGATTTCCATTCTTGTCAATAGCCACCCCTGTCGGGTTATACAAGTGGGCTTTCGTAGCCTTGCCCCCGTCGCCGATGGTGCTTCCGGTGCCGCTTCCACAGGCTGAGGTTGGGGGAGTTGTAGTGGTTACAGTTGTTCCGGCGACCGTGGTGATAATTCCGGTGCTGGCTGTCACTTCGCGGACGAGGCAGTTATTGTAGTCCGCAATGAATACGTTTCCCTTCGAATCGACCGCCATGCCCAGCGGGGTCCAAAGCAAAGCGTTTACCGCCAAACCGCCGTCGCCGCCGTAACCATAGGAGTAACTTCCCGCGACGATCGTCAGAATGCCGGTCGACTTGGTTATCTTCCACACCCGTTGCTGGTAATTGGAGTATTGCGTACTGAAATAGACATTGCCGGCGCTGTCAACGGCAATATTGGTCGCGCCGTACACCGGCGCGCTCTTTGCCGCGACATCGTTCGGTCCGCCGCCGGCGAAAGTGTTGATGAAGTCTTCCTGCGCGCTGGCTGCTCCGGCTAGTAGCAGCACAATTGCGGCGCAAACGATCAGCTTGAAGTAACGCATGTTGATGTCCCCTTCTTCTCTTAATCTTTTTATCAGCGCTAAGCACCGGCTGAAAATTGCTCTTTTGACAAACTCGCTCTCCCCGACCGCCCCGGATCTAGGCGCGGCTTCACTCCGCAAAATCGCAACCTCGTCCTTCTTAGGGAGCCGGTTGCATGTCGATTCTGAAGCTCTGGTGCTCTCCAGCTGCATCCTCGTAAGCGATCACAAATCTCGGACCGGCGCCCTTATGCCACTGCGCGTATTCGTCAGCCGGAATGGTGAAGGTGCCTAGCAGGGGAGGCACTATTGTCTTGCTGTGCGAGTTAAAGAGCAGCGTCACATTCGTAAATGGAACCTCGTCCTTCTCCCATTCGAAAGCCGGCCCCTCCGGCAGACTCACCAGGGAACTCACCAGCGAGATGGTGGCGCCCGTCACCTTCGCCCCGCTGTTGTTGAGCATCCGGAGCGATACCTGCACTTTCACCGTATCGCCCTCCTCCGAGACCTTCAGAATTTGGTAAAATGCGCTGAATTTGTGCGGTCCGCTGGCCTGCGCTGCGAACGCCAGGCAAAGCACAAGCACTGGCAAACAGAGATACTGAAGCGAGCGTAAAACCCTGCGTTGCATAGTTCCTCCTGAATTTTCGGCAGTTCTTCAGCCACACACTTTGATTTATTGCCTGTGCTGTGAGATCAGTTATGCTCGCGACAAAAACGATGACGCAGTCGTTCAAAAGCACTTTCGGGGGCAGGGGGAGAAGCCCGATGGGAAAGCGCTAAAGTGAAGATCACAAACCAAGCGGGGCAATTCTCTGCTGGCGGAGCGCCCTTGTCAAGAGGAACGTTTTTGCACAGTGGCTGGCGTTTCCGGCCACTGGAGAAATTTCGATGAAAGCAACTAGGCTACAGAATTGCAAGAATTGCAAGTGTTTTGCTCTTTGTGGCAGCCGTTGGAAATACGTATGAGCTCTTGAACTTCTGGCACGTTGCAGCACCGATGCCACCTGTGCGTTTTCCGATAGGTCATGCCGATTGTTCTTACGCCCAAGTCGTTCTCGGCTACCAAGTGTCTTGCGCTATGTGTATTTTGTTTGCAGCATACCTTGCTTGGCATCTGTCTGCTCTGGCTCGAACGACTCCCCGCGCCATTGGCGCATTGGGGTGGATTCTTTTCACCTACCAGATCCTTGGAGTCTGCGTAAGTTGGATGTTCCTCTCCGGCGTTGTGCCGCTCCTCGCGCTTGTTATTGCTGTCTTTATCGGCTGGGCGACTTGGTTGGTGACAGCACATCGTCAGTCCCAACGGGTGCAGAGTGAACGAGCCCTGGCATGAACGAGTGGTTCACTCGGTAACGGCTTAAGCCGACCTCACTTTACTGGCACAACTCGAGTCTCACAACTGAGCCTCACATTGCCTTATCCTGCGTGATCGTCAATTTGCGATAAATCGCCATAGCGCTCATTGACCCGGTCGGGAATTCTCAATGAGTGTAATTGATTCCAAGACAAGGTCGGCTCCTGTACCCGAGTAAACTTTGGTGGCTACCAACCAACCAAGAGCGCTGGGGAGAGAGGAGCCGAACAATGATCATTAGTAGGATGCGATTACCACCCGGGCTTGCAGCAAATAGCGTTTGTGGATACCGAGACGGGAGATTACGGAGAGCCACGATTCGAGCACAGTGAGGGAGCGGAAAAGTTTTATCGTGACCTCGCTGGCCAAGAGAAGAAGGTTGGTGTGGGGATGGAGGCCAGTGGCCATGCGCGCTGGATTGAGCGACTGCTGTCGGAACTGAACTTCGAGTTGTGGATCGGGGACGCCACCGAGATCGCTAGGAAGCGCGAACGCAAGCAGAAGACGGATGGACAGGATGCGCAGCATATTCTGCAGTTGCTGATGGAGAATCGTTTTCCCAAGATCTGGGTAGCGAGTGGGGAGAATAGGGATCTGCGGCAACGGTTGTGGCATCGGCATCGCATGGTGCAGATGCGGACTCGGATCATGAATCAACTGCAAGCGGTGGCGCTGAAGGAGGGACTACGCTGCAAAAAGAGGTTGTGGCGGCAGCATGGACGAGAGCAACTGGAGGGGTTCCAGTTAGCCCCCTGGGCCAGTCAGCGGCGGGTCGATCTGCTGGAGTTGCTGGACCGGCTGAACCCGACGATGGCGAAGCTAAGGCAGGCGATTGATGGGGAAGTGGAGAAGTGTCCGGCGGCGCAGCGCTTGCAGACGCATCCCGGGGTGGGTCCGCTGACGGCGTTGGCCTTCGTGCTGATCATCGGGAAAGCGGATCGGTTTCAGTGTGGCAAGCAGATCGCGAGTTATCTGGGGCTGGTGCCGTTGGAGAAGTCGAGCGGGAACCAGCGTCGGCTGGGCCATATCAGGAAACCAGGCAACTCGCTGCTGCGTTTCCTGTTAGTGGAAGCGGCGCAAGTCACGGCGCGCAGCATTCCGGAATGGCGGAGTACGTATGTCCACTTAACACTGCGACGAGGACGGAAAATCGCCAAAGTTGCGAGGGCGCGAAAGTTGGCGGTTGGCTTGTACTGGATGATGCGGAAGGAATGGGATTACGAGCAGTTGAGAAAGTTCGGTTCGCACGCGGGAAAGCCCGGATCAGGCGATGGTGGGAAGTAAAACATCGAGAAATTGAGTGGGTATCCCGCTCCCCTTCACGGGGAGTTCGAAATAGCAATCATGATCGAACGTGGGACCGAAGAGATGCATGGGTCGAACTGAGTTTCCGACCGGAAACGATTACGAGCGGACCTTGGTTGGAATGGCAGAACCTTCAACTAAGAGCGAAATGGCGCGCTCTTCGGAGTGCACGGAGCAGTACGCTCAAAAAGTGCTTGACAGCGCCGGCATGTCAGAGACGCCTGATTGCGTCAGTTACCTTCGAGGACTCCTTGACAGCCCCCGGGTCCGGGAGGAAAATTGCGCTGCTCGGCACTGGACGCATCGTCTTCCCACCTCGCGGTTCCCAGCCCAGCCGTGCGCGATCTCTCCTGAGGTTTGCGACGTGATTTTTCATCTCGCACGACGGAGGATTCCAATGACGAAACCACTGATGGCGAAGATGGCCTGCATCCTCTTTGCGCTCTGTGTCACCGCAACGACCTCGGGAACGGCTCAAACCTACACCGACTTATACGACATGGGAGCCACCAGCGCAGAGCCGAACGATCCTATCTGGTCCGGCGTGATAGCCCAGGGCCGCGACGGAAACATGTACAGCACCACCCCTCAATTCTGGACCGGCGGCGGAGGGGACGTGTTCAGGATCACCCCTGAGGGAAAGGTAACGGTGCTATACAGTTTCGACCTGACGGGACGGACAGGTAATGGCGGTCTCACTCTGGCCACGGACGGTAATTTTTACGGCGCAACCCCCTCCGAGGGTGCCTTCCCGTATGGGAGGGCCTTCAGGATTACACCGGAGGGCGGCCTGACCACGTTGTATTCCTTTACCAATGGGGCGGACGGCGCGAATCCCACTGCACCGCCCATCGAGGGACTCGATGGCAACTTTTACGGCACTACGGCTGGCGGTGGACTAGGACTGACGGACGGACAATATGGCTCCGTGTACGAGATCACCCCATCCGGCGTGTTCACGACGCTCCATACCTTTGCTAATACGGACGGAGCGAATCCGCTTGCTCCGCTGTTTGAAGCGGCCGACGGCGCGTTCTACGGAACCACATTCTTTGGCGGCACTGACGGTGCGGGCACTATTTTCAGGATCACGCCGTCGGGCTCGTTCGACGTGCTATACGACTTTGACCCAGAATCCGGTGCTGTGCCTGGATATCCCTTCGGTGCGTTGATCCAGGATAGCGAAGGCAATTTCTACGGCACGACGTCCGGATCAAACGGGAACTCTTCGGGAGGAACCGTGTTCAAGTTTGTGCCCGGCAAGCTCACGGTCCTTCGTAATTTTGCCGGTGGTAGCGACGGAAACAACATATCCGCCGGTTTGGTGCAGGCAACGGATGGGAACTTCTACGGCACGGACGACGTAGGGACGGTTCTTTTCCGCATCAGTTTTACAGGGGCCGACTTTGAGTCGTGGGGTATTGGCGGCAGCCCACAGGACACGTTGTTGCAGCACACGAATGGCCTGCTGTACGGGACCAGCGCCGTCGGTGGGGCCTATGACAGAGGTGTGTTTTACAGTTTCGACGTGGGCCTAAAACCATTCGTTAGTTTCCTGCCTGCGGCTCGCCCAGTCGGAGGCGTCGCGCAGATTCTCGGACAAGGATTCACAGGAACTACAAGCGTTTCCTTCAACGGAACTCCCGCCAGCTTCACGGTCTACACCGACACTTTCCTGATGGCCAAGGTTCCTGCTGGAGCAACCACCGGCAATATCACCGTCACCGAGCCGAGTGGAACGCTCACCAGCAACAAAATCTTCCGAGTGATGCCGGACACTCGGGGCTTCTCGCCGATCAATGGTCCGGTGGGGACGGTTGTGACCATCCGGGGAATCGCCCTCGCGCAAACCACGGCCGTCACTTTTGGTGGAGTAAAGACAACCAGTTTCACCGTGGTGTCGGACACGGAAGTGCAGGCCACCGTGCCCGCCGGCGCAATTACCGGTCACATCGAGATCACGACAGCAGGCGGAACATTCACCACATGCAACACTTTCACGGTCACTCCGTGACACTTTGAGGCCGGTCGAAACAAGAGTAAGAAGCCGCCTTTCCCGAGGCGGCTTTCTTGTGTTCAAGGTCCTCAGAAGGCGCTTGAACGTCCGCTAGCTGGCGATAAATCGCGTCTCTGACAATGTCGGCGGTGTCAAGTAGTTTTCGAGCACACTTCGGCATGCACTCGTAGAAGAGCGCCATTTCGCTCTCGTTG
>Ga0209420_1000555_pt1 | contig 19202 bp, 15 predicted proteins | sample BlaSpr_A8_OM1_O1_FD_187972 | JGI IMG/M metagenome (GOLD analysis project Ga0209420, IMG submission 187972) | Forest soil microbial communities from Thunder Bay, Ontario, Canada - Black Spruce, Ontario site 2_A8_OM1_O1 (SPAdes) (version 2) | ecosystem: Environmental > Terrestrial > Soil > Boreal... | reverse complement strand
GAAATGAAGCCCGCCCAGCGGTTCAGGTACTTATCGGCGTAGACTCCAAACGAGCCGGCGGCTGGATGCAGGCTCGACATCTCGCCCAGCGCCGTCGTCACGGTGAAAGCAATCAGCGCGCCCAGAATGTAGGAGAGGATGACTCCCGGCCCGGCAATCTGGACCGCCGCGCCCGATCCCAGCAGAAGACCGGTGCCGATCGAGCCGCCGATCGCGACCATGGCCATTTGTCCTGCGCGGAGCTCGTGGCGAAGTTGGGGAGGTTTTTGCTCCATGAAGTTGACGAGAGAAGGGTAGCCCGCCATCGCGCTTCGGTCGCCGCTGATGTTTCCTTGGATTGATCTCCTTTTCGCTTCAAAAACAGGCGCCATTCTATACCGGTCTTGAAAGTTCGCAACGCCCGATCGGATTAGCGACATCCTCGACAGTTCGAAATATTTGAGCATCTTTGGAGCAACAAGAGGGGTGGCGCTCAGGCGGATTCGTCGTGTTAAGCGCAGCCCGGACCTTTACCTTGTCGACTGCGCGAAAAAACGCAAGAGACTGAGAATGACGTGGGTGGCGTAGACCCTATGCGGCAACTCGGACCCTAGCAGATTCATCTCGCCTTCAATCACGTACCTTTGGGTGATACACAAGAATGTGGTATCCTTACACATAAGAGGTGTAAAAGGGATGCGTACCAACATCGATATCGACGATCGCTTGATGCGACAGGCCATGAGGAGCAGTCGGTCACGGACAAAGCGGGCGGCAGTCGAGGAAGGATTGCGCCTTCTGATTCAGACTCGGGCACAGGCCACCATTCGGCGGCTTCGAGGCAAAGTCCATTGGAGTGGAGATCTCCACAAGTCTCGTCGCGCGCGACTTGCAGAGTAGAGATCTATGGTCATCGTTGACACCACGGTTTGGATCGACTATCTGCGCGGTCTGCGGAACAAAGAAACCGAATACTTTGATCGCGAGGTCGGTCGGCAACGCTTTGGACTGACGGACTTGATTCTCTGCGAGACTCTTCAAGGTGTCGGAGATGAGAATACATTTACACGAGTGCTGCGCGAACTTCGTAAGTTCGAGGTTTTCGAAACTGGCAGCCAGGAGCTGGCCATCGAAGCCGCCAGAAATTTCGGGAACCTCCGCCGGCGGGGACGTACCGTCCGCAAGACGATCGACTGTTTGATTGCCACGTTTTGCCTCCGTCACGGGCATTCGCTGTTACACCGGGATCGCGACTACGATCATTTCGAAGATTTTCTGGGTCTAACGGTAATTCACCCCTGAAGCTGATCAGAGCAGCACCGGTTCGACAGCTCTTCTCCGAAATCACCTGATGGATCTCTGTATCAATCGCGTCTTGCTCCACAAACGCCAATGGTTTCGGTTTTCACTTTCATAGGCGACTGTGCACGAACTGTGCACGAATAGAACGTCTTCATGCCATTGGGGATAGCCTCGAGCGAAAAGCAGGTTCCCCGATTTGTTGTAAACGCTAGTAGTTGGCTGTAATGGATGGAGCGGATGGAATCAAGTCCGATGCTTTGCAAGTAGGGGGTCGCAGGTTCGAACCCTGTCACGTCCACCAATTCTTACAAGTTGTTTGCATCAGTTGATTCGTTCCACTGTAGTGTGTGGCAATTGTGATTGGACGGCCAGAAACTGCACAAAGCTTGACACATCACGCAGTCGGTAATAGTTGTAAAATGTGAAATCGCCGGAGAACATGGCGCACGGGCGTCTTGAACTTGTTGTCCACTTACCTTCCGCTTTTTCCATCACAAGAGTTGCCCCACTAACGCAGTGCTGTCCACATACAAGCAGATGTTTCAGCACAGCGAATTGATGTTTTGCGTCGAATGCAATTTCTGAAAGCACGAGATAGTTCGCTTCTGAATTGTCTTCTTGACCGTCCCCAGACTATCGCGTCGGATAACCGGACATCTCTCCTCTCGATTCAAATGAGATTAGCAGCAGACGCGTTCCGACTTACGCACACGCCGGGCGGTACATCAAATGTTTCGTAACCTATTGGGGTCTACTTCGCCGCCACCAGTGTGGGCTGAGTGCCAGTCACTTGCGCCTGCACCTTTTGCAGAGTCTGGCGTGTAGTCCGAAGCTCAGACTTCAAATCACGAATCTCTCGCTGTTGCTGCTTGACCGCCTCGATCAGCAGCGCCGTCAAACGGCTGTAATCCACTCCGGCTGCATCTTTGCCGTTCTGTTCATAGCTGACCACTTCCGGCACTACCTGTCCTACTTCCTCGGCAATAACGCCGATCTCGTGCTTGCCCGAGCCCTTCAGGTCGTAGGAAACACCACGCAATTGCTCGACCTTGCTCAATGCGTTCTCCACCGGATGAATGTTTGTTTTCCAACGGCGGGAGCTGTAGGTATTCCAACCGTCAGCAATTGCAGGACCACCGCCATTTTGCAGCGTTAGGAGGTTGGTGGGCGTTCCGACGTCGCCGATGCCAACCCTTCCACCGGTGTAATTTAGCAACGTGTTCTGGCCGGCATAATTGATGTATAGGGGCACACCAAAAGAGCGGATGTCTACCCCCGCTCCGCTGTCGAAAAATTCCAACCCCTTGGAGCTAGTGTTGCCGATCAGCAAGTAGTCGAAAGCGCCATTGTTTCGATCGAGCAGATCGAGATGAAGGGTGGCCGCAGGGGCGGTCGTGCCGATGCCGACATTGGTGTTGGCCGTTGCGCCGTTCACGCCGTTGATACTGCCGAGGACCAGCGCATTGCTGGCCGCTACCAGTGCGTTTGCACCGATGGCCGTGGCATTGCTCAGACTTCCCGTCGACATGGCGCTGGTGACGCCAAGGAAGGTGTTGTTAGATCCTGTCACCAGTGAAGCGTCAGCCGTGCCACCGGCACCATCGCCGCTGGCGGTGTTGTAGTTCCCAGTCCTGTTGGAGACGAGCGCCCCGTCGCCGCTGGCGGTGTTGCCGCTCCCGGTGGTGTTGTCGAAGAGCGCTGAGTTGCCGTTGGCGGTGTTGTAGTTCCCCGTGCTGTTGTCGAAGAGCGCGACGGCGCCGCTGGCGGTGTTGCCGCCCCCGCTGGTGTTGAAGTAGAGCGCGCTGGGGCCGCTGGCGGTGTTGCCTGTGCCTGTCATCGTGGTATTCCCGGCGAAGCCAAGGAACGCATTTACATTGACTGACGAGCCGAAGGCGAACAGGTTGCTTCCAATCTCAAAGCTGCTGCCTGACACTGTCCCGATGGCGCTGAGGTTCCCGTTCACTGTTTGATTCCCGGTAAACGTGTTCGCGGCAGCTAACTGGGCAAATGCGCTGGCCGCTTTGCCACCCAGTAGACTCGCGTTCAGGTTTGCCACTTCGGTAGTCGATGTAACCTTGAGCGGGGCTGTTCCGGTGGCGACGGTCGAGATCAGTTCACTGGCCGTAAGGTCGCCGGTCACCGTCTCATTCCCGCTTACGCTCGGAAGGGTTTGGCCAGAGGCAAACGTAATCAGCCCATTGCTGGCGATGTGAAGGCCGGTTTCGGCGGGGGTGGCCGTGCCTGAGGCATAGAGCAGGTTCAGCGTGCCCGTGGCGGTTGACTTGTCGTTGTTCAACGCTTCGGCCTGCCATTGGAAGGTCTGCGGCACCGCCTTTGCGGTGCTGCTGTCAAACACCGACGCCACGAAATCCTGCGGCCATGACTTGAAGCCCGCGCTGGCCGTAGCCGTACCCAAGGCAGGGAAATTCAGCTTCCCGAGCACATTGATCGCCGTCGTGCTGGTCTGCGTCAAAATCGAGTTCTGAATGTTGGTCGCGGCGGTAAATAAAGTAAAGGTGTTCACCGTGCCGCCTGTCGTGGTCACATCGGAGGTCCCCGCAGCCAGTGGTGCGGTTGATTGCGCGCCAGCAACTGAGGGAAGGACGAGCGAGGGCTCGCCGCTCGGGCTGGGGTTGCTTCCGGCGAGCGCAAAGGCGCTGGCGGGCAGACCGCCGAGGGTGGTGGCATCTGCCGCTTTCAATGCATAGGGCACACTGACCAGCACCACGCGGGCTAGCTCCGGTCGTTGTTCCACTTGGATGCCCAGCCAACGCGCTTCGCCCGTGGCAAACAGCTCTGCCGGAACGCCGCCCTTACTGGCCGCGCCCAGCAGAACCGTGTAATTTCCATTGGCGTCGGGCTTAACATTTTGCGTCTCCATCCACAACGATGCGCCTCCGGTTTGCTCGGAGTAAAGAGCGAACGTCACCCCTGTCATCCCGGTCGTCGGACGTTCATCTGCATCAAGAAGCGTCCCATTAAACTTGATGAGCTGTGGAACCAGGGCCGTCGAAACCGATGGAGCGGCAGCTGAATTGGTTTGGATTGGTAACCCTGCCTCTTGTTGAGCCGACACTACCGGGGCAAGCAAAAAACAGACCACGAGCATCGCAACCCAAATGTTGCTGGATTTCATTTCAAACCTCCGCTGCGAACGACCATGGTGCGTTCGCAGCCACAAGAGTCCCGCGCAGGTGTACAGGCCGCGTTTGGTCGCCTCAGGAGACTCAGCCTTACCTACTACGAGCAGAATTCTGGCCAACGAGTTCGATTTCATGACACGCCTCCTAAACAAAAGCCCTTTGCGAATCGTGCGCGACATCACACTTCGCGGCTTCTATTCATGAAATCGGAAACGGCTGGCAAAAGACGACAGAAGGCCGAGAAATAAATGGGGAAGCCCCTGGCAAATCCGCCGGTCCACGACTGAGATGAAGCCATCGTCGAGAGACCGTTGCAGAGGTTCGAACAACTATCCGTTAGCGAACTACACAGCCAGTTTCTGGTACCCAAGCGAAGCTTACGACGGGCATGGCACGGTCTTCGTTCCGAGCAACCAGAGTACGTCGGCGGTCATAGTCAACATGACCGATGCGCGATGCCTCCTAGTGATGTTTTGCCAGTTCGGGATCATGCTTGTCCACGCAGTCTGCTTGGAATCCAGCCATCCCAAGATACTCGCCTGTTTTCTGGAACGGTGTGCCGCAATCCGGACAGGTGGGAACGGCATCCCCAGGCTTCACCCAAACGTGCGGAAGGTAAACTTGCTGACCGAACGGATTGTCGTCCCATTTCTGCAATTCGCCGAAGTAGACACGCGAACTGTCCACTCCAGGCCAAGGAATGCTCGAAATCATTCTTATGAGTTTTCGGTTCTCCTTTAAATGCGCAAGCCGCATTCGTGCCGCCGCACGCGATTCGACCGAGCCAACCGGAAAGCCTCTCACTAGGCATTCTCGGGAAAAACCACGCGCGTGGCCTCTGCTACGCTCATTCCGAGCGGAACCCAGAGAATACAAACCAGCTTTCCGCTCCCGTCCATAGACTCGAACCAATCCGATCTATGCGGCTTGTTATGCTCCGGTGACCGAGGTCTAAGAATCCTAAGAACAAACGCCTGTTTTTCGCGGGCAAGCCACGCGCGCTTACGCTCGTATTCCTGGTGTTGCGCAAACAGACGTGCTACAGCGCCATTCCAGGGAGCCGATGGGGAAACCTTTCATCTGATGCCTTCTGGGAAGACGATCCGCGCTGGTGATGAGGGTGGAGGCGGGCTGCGACGATTTAGCCGTAAGCGCTCGACCCCATGGTTAATTTCCTTTCTATAGAGATCGGTTGAGTTCATACTCTGGAATTTTCAGGAGTCGCAACGCAAATCTCGAGTGAAACCGGGGCGAGTAAGAAATTTCCCGGTACAAATTAATTTTGCGGAAGGTGTCCCATGCGAAAAAGAACTCTAGCCACATTCGCTTTTGTCCTCTTGCTCTTTCCCTCTAGCAAGGGGTCAACTCGTGCCACGGACAAGGCAGCTGAGCCCAATAAATTTTTTCGCGAATACATTGGTCTGAGTGACGATCAGATCGAACAGGTTCATAGTGGAAAGGCCATTGCGAAGATCCTGGAGTCGCGGACTCCCGATGAGATCTTCGTGTTCGGCTCCGTATACATAAAAGCATCACCCAAGCAATACCTGAAATTCGCCTTGGACCTCGATGCTCTGCGCAAGCTTCCAGACTATCTCGCGATTCAAAAGTTCAGTGACCCGCCGAAACTTTCCGACCTCGATGGCTTCACTTTGGACGAAGAAGACGTGAAGAAATTGAAGGATTGCAAGCCAGACCACTGTGAGATTCAGCTCCCGGCTGAAACGATGGAAGCGTTCCAACAGTCGGTGAATTGGTCGGCGCCGGACGCCGCCGATCAGGTGAACCACCTCGCGCAAGAAATGGCGCTCGAAGCCCTTCAACAATATAAACAAGGAGGGAACGCTGCGCTGGGTACCTATCGCGACAAGAAGCACCCGGCAGCGGTTGCCGAAACGTTTCAGTCCCTGTTGAGCCGCTCGAAGGCCCTTCCTGCATACCTTCCCGATTTGGACCACTATCTCCTCGATTACCCGCATGTGAGTCTGGATAACATCGAGACCCAATTTTATTGGGAGAAAGTGAATTTCGGATTGAAGCCGACCCTGCGGATCGTCCAAACCATCGTTTATCACGGTAAGAGTTCGAGTGAACCGGCATATGCGGTTGCCGAGAAGCAGCTCTACGCGAGCCACTACTTCGAAACTGCCTTGGATCTGTCTGTCTGCGTTAAGGACACCGAACAGCCGGCCAAACCGGGCTTTTATTTGATCACTCTGAAGGGTTCGCAACAAGCAGGCTTGACGGGATTCAAAGGCGGCATCGTGCGGAAAGTCGCAGTAGACAAAACACGTTCGTCGCTGGAACGAGCCCTTGCGTCCATAAAACAAAAGTTGGAAACACAAAGCGAATAGTTGGGCTTCTGCATGCGCAGGTGGGAAATGTCACTTTTCGATCGCCGCACGGCCAACGTACTGCTGACGATCCTTCTGTTTGCAGTTGTGCTCGCCATCGTCTACATCGCTCGAGGGGTCATTGTAATTTTTTCCTTCGCTATACTGTTTGCCTATTTAATCGACCCAATCGTCCGGTTCCTGCAGCGCCATTCGCTTTTTTTCAAGAACCTCAGAGGACCCCACGTTCTGGAAGCGTATCTTTCGCTTTTAATTGTCATCGTGCTTATCGTCCACGGCCTGGGACTCCTCGGCAAGACCGGCAAGCTGCTCAAAGAAGTACCCGCCTTGGCGGACGGGCTCGCAACGGGCGAAATCGCTACAGAGCTGGGCGTCAAATACGGATGGAACGACACGCAGGTGCTTCGCCTGAAGACTCTTCTGGTGCAGCATCGCACGGATATTCGGGGTTTCGTGCGAGCCCTCGAGCGCGCCATACCCACGGCCATCGGCGGACTTGTTGTGATTCCCATACTCGCGATCTTCTTTCTGAGTGACGGCTCGAACCTCGCGAATTCATTGATCCGACTTGTCTCGACGAAAGACAACCTCGAGACTGTCCAGTCTTTGGCCGACGATTTGAATGTCATGCTCCGGCACTATATCAGAGCCAAGATTACCCTCGTCGGACTGTCTTTCATCTTTTACTCCGTCGCCATGCTCGTCTTGGGCTTCCCGCATCCGATTGCATTGGCTCTAATTGGTGGAATCCTAGAGTTTATACCTGTGGCAGGTTGGACGATTACGGCGACAACGATAATCACCGTGGGGGCTCTCACTCACTCCCACTGGATTTGGATGGCCGCCCTAATCGGCGTCTGGCGAATGCTGATCGACTACTGGATTGCGCCAGCCGTTTTGGGACACGAGTTGGAGCTCCACCCCCTGCTGGCGATTTTTACGGTGATGGTTGGTGGCGCGGTCGGCGGAATCGTCGGTATCTACCTCTCAGTGCCGTTGGTTGCAGCGTTGCGTGTCGTCTGGCGCAGATTTACAACCCATGCTCCAGACTTTGGCTCGATGAGTGCGCCCTAATTTGCGGAGGGGCGACCGGGCGTGTCGGTTCAATGAGAGCGAGGCAAACCGCTTGCCCTGAAGATGCGTGGTTGGGCTCAACAAAACGCGGCACCACAGCTCTCGCATAACCGGAACGGCACTGACAGCGAATTGGCAAGAACGTCAAAAACTCGACATTCATCATCGTAGGAAAACCACCGAATCCCCATATTCTCCTTTGCTTTCAGCTACTTACGGTCCGCCTCTTTTGGACTTTCCCGTGCTTTCAGTGTAGCGAGGGTGGATAAGAGCTCATGAAAGAACGTTGGGCACAGATTCAAACGCTTGCTACTTCAGTCGTTGAAAAAGCGAATATGCCAAAAGCATGATGACTGTCGTCGCCGTGGCTGTCCTCACAGTATTCTTCGTTCTGCAGTTCTATTTCCTCCGTGAGTTGGTCGCGGCTCACCGACCTCGGCCAGCGTTTGGACTTGCCAGCCAGCCTGAAGTAAGGGATAATCGCCATGTAAGGAAACAATGACTAAGTAAGGATGCCATGATGCAGCATTCCACTGTAACGAGAAAGGGGCAGACGACTATTCCAGGAAAGATTCGCAAGGCTTTGCGAATCAACCCGGGCGACACCCTGGAGTATGTAGTGGAGGGAGACCATGCGACTATTCGCGTGCATCCGGGTGCGCGGTCACTTAAGGGTGTGCTAGCCAGTAAGAAGGGAAAGGGGATGTCCTTCACCCAAATCCGCGAGGCCGCAGCCTCGGCTGCCCGCAATCGCGAGGGCATCCGGTGAGCAAGCGGAGGCTTGTCGATACCAATCTGATCGTTCGCCATTTAGTACAAGACCATGAAAGACATGCGAAGGTCGCTGGAAGGCTTTTCGATGCCTGCGACCGCGGCGAGGTAGTGGTCGTGGTGTTGCCTGCTGTTCTGGCCGAGTGCGTGTTTGTACTGGATTCTTTTTACCAGCATTCACGTGCAAATATCGCTTCGGCGCTAGGCACCCTCATCTCTAGCCCTGGTGTTGAGATCAAAGAGGAGGCAATTCATCTTGACGCCCTGGAGCGCTATCGAAAATCGAAGGTTCATTTCGTGGACTGCCTGATAGCGGCTACCGCTTCGGCCGAAAATACGCCAGTGGCCACCTTCGATCAGGACTTTCGAAAATTCGCCGACGTGCGCGTAGGAATCCAATAGCTTCTCATCGAGTACCATTCTCATCTCAATCCTCGCATGGTCAGACGCCTGGTCACTGTGCACGAACTGTGTACGAATCCAACGCTTTCATGCCATGGGGTATATCTTTGAGCGAAAAGCAGGTTCTCCGATTTGCTGGAAACGTTAGTAGTTGGAAGTAATGGATGGAGCGGATGGAATCAAGTCGACTGCTTTGCAAGCAGGGGGTCGCTCACTGATTGCAAAAGAGTTAGAAAAATCACCTCGGTCCGAACCTTCCATTATTCGTGCGCACTGTGCACGAATGCATCATTGGACCACCTCTGTGCACAATGGCGCTGCCGAAAAAGCATCGGTCTCCCCCACCGGCGTGCAGTCAACATCTTACTCGACGATTCGAGTTCCACCAGGTCAAGCTGGTTAGTCTAAATAAACGCCAGTTTGCTCCTATCTCGTAGACGCTATTTGCGCAATTTAACCAGCTCACCCTTCGCGTGCTCATTGTCAGGATTCAACTCGACAGACCGCGCATATGCCATACGCGCATCTTGGATATCGTTCGTCGCCTCGTAACCATCTCCAAGGCTGTCCCAGGCATTAGCGGAATCGGGATAGGCCCTCGTGTTCAATTTGAACAGCACGACGGCTGACGAAGGCTCTTTTTCCTGAAGGAAGGCATAGCCAAGCCTATTTATCGTCCTCTCTTCTCCAGTCATGTAACGGTGCATGGGATTGGCAGCGAAACTCTGGAACGCTTTCCACGCGCTCTCTTCTCCCGTTCGAGCTGCCGATCGCATTATCTCGGCAAACGACTTCGGGTTGAATCTGATTTCCATGATGTGGCTGGGGACGCCGTTTTCAGCCGAAGTTCTCCCCAGAAACGCCATCGCCGGAGCGTCATGTTCGACGTAGGCATCCAGAAACTGAAGCATGTAAAGTGCAACCCATGAATAACTTGTATTCGCGTCTTCCCGCCCATAATCTGCGACCTGATCTTCCGCGAATGTTTCGGCGTTCTTCATGCGCTGAAACATGGAACAGAATTCAGGATGGGACATGCCCACCATGTTTACAGTTGTGACATCTCCGTGTGTCCATGCGTTAAGAACGCTGCGTCCTATTCTTTCATTGGGCGGGCCATGGTACGCATCAAGATCCTCAATGTAACTCATATCGTTCGCGGTAAAAAACAGAAGCGGCATCTTCAACTGCTCTGGATGAATGTCTCCAGCGCTTGCGACAAGTCCTGGATAGTAGCGCATGCTGCCGTCCATCTCAGCCAAGACCTGAATGTGGGGGTCCCGCGCAGCAGCGAACAAACTCGATATTCCTCCCCAACTAAAGTTCACCACGGCGACCTTCGATGAATCCGTATCAGGCAGCCTAGCTGCATAAGAAATAAGAAATGAGATGTCGAGAGCTTGCGTATCGATCCCCGCCAAGTCGTCAGTCATATCGCGCGTTGACGCTCCCATTGACGGGCTGGCAAGAACGACGTAGCCATGGCTGGCAAGGTATTCGCACAGATCCGCATTCTCCCATGCAACGGATGAATCGCTGGGAGCGTAAATGAGAACTGGATAATGTCCCTCTGCCGATTTTGCGTCGCGCACTGCCCACAGCGGGACATCGAAGGAGCTCTTCAATCGTGTACGCCATTTGTTGTGCTCTTGATCAGGCGTGTCGAAGTGAACCTCTGTATCTACTAATTCTACGTAGTCGCCAACCGTCATTGGCTTGCTCCCGCTTCGCAGCGCCGGATACCAGATGAGCGTCTGCAGAGGACGGCTTTCTTGCCGCGCAAGTGCTTCGGGACGATCAGGTGTGGCGGGAAACTTTCGTGAGGGATCGTATTGATTCACCACCTTCAGGCCTACGGGATAAGGCCCGGGCTTTTGCAGAAATTGGAACGGAGGAAACTGGGAGAGCGCTGTTCCCGAGCCGATGAGTAAAAAGAGTATGAGAGCTGTCAGCGTGTTCGCTCTACAAGTCATAGACTCTCCTGTTTATCTTTTTGTTGTCTTCAACTTAAGCCATGCCAGGGAGGAGCGAGCTCCTCTAGCCAATGACGCAACGCAGCCGGAAGTGATCCGTGACGCCCTTTGTGTAGTCAGCGAGTTTCGCAACAGCCTCGATAGGGTCCTTGCCGTTGGGACGAATGCGAAGAAGGTGGCGAGCCAGGCACCCGGGAGTATATTCTCTCGTGACGGGACAAGCAAAATGGAAATTCCGGCTAATGGTCGCCGTTAGAAAACAATGGAGTGAACCCCTGAAGTGAAGTGGGGGAAATAAATTGCTCGCAGGCTGTCATGATTCAGCTTTGGTAAGCTCCTCAATCTGAAGAAAAGGATCTAGCGCGCTGTGGGGTATTTGCGAAGATTCTGAGGTGGGAACTGCCCTTCCAAGCGTGGCCGCTGGAGTTGTCAGAGGTCTAGCCTCTGCCGAACCAGTTGGGCAAACTGCGTACACTTGCACACCTCGGTGCGCCCCAGCTTGTCTCGAAGAGTACGGACAGTCTCGTCGATGATTTCGTCTGTCCACCGTGCTAAAAACAGCCGCCGTTCGAACAGCCTTAAGAGAGTGTCACGGACGCCCAATCATCAGCAGTCGCACGCGAGTAGAGAAATTATGGATCAGAGGAATGAATTCTCGCTGGTAACAAAGCGACTTGTTATCGGGCACGTCACGGTGTGCCAAGGATGCTGCTGCGGGAATGTCGACAATGGCAGACCTCCCGTTCCGGTGGACTGGCTCAAGAAGGAATGGCGCGAGAGAGGCTTGCTGAAGCGGGTTCAGCTAACAATCAGCGGTTGCCTAGGACCGTGCGATCTTCCAAATGTGGTTACGATTTCGGACGACAGAGGGACGCAATGGCTCGGGGAAATAACAGAATTCGACCAGTACAGAGCCATCGTGGATTGGGCGAGCCGCTCCAGAGATGCGGGTGAACTCCTCCCTCTTCCCAAAAAATTCCAGCAGCACACCCTACATCCGTTTCGTTAGCCTAGCTGGTCTACACAACCGCAGGAGTCAGTAGAGAGTAAAAGCCGGAGGAGATCTGGTTCTCCTCCGGCTGCTGTGATGCCACGACTCCCAACTTCTGTTTTAGTCGCCGGCAACCACATTCTGTTTTGTATCTCGCGCGAGTTCCTGCCGCTCTACTTTCGGATACAAGAATTCATGTCCTTCCGTGCGGTTCGGATAGAACCAAGCAACAATCGCTTGCGCCTTCCCGTCGCCCGGATTTGCTAGCACGAACGCGGATGGCTCAGTCGGTTTTGATCTCTCAAGTGTAATTGTGAAAAGCGTCGCGATGAGCTCGTGCTGTTCAGTGAAGATTTGAACGATATCTGGGTCACCGTTTCGAGCCATTTGGATCCAATAGCTCCCAGCCGGAAGAACCTTCCCGGGAATTTGCACCCGCTGACTAAAGGTAACTTTGGTGGCCTGATTTGCTTGGTCTGCGTGCAGAACGGGCACCAGGATTGCTGTTGCAAGAGCTAAACAAAAAATTGAAAGCATCTTTCTAATAAGCATTTGGTATTTCCTCCTCGTATAGAAGACTGCTGTCTGCTAACTTTTATTCCGATGAACTTTGCTTTTACTGAATGGGTTTTGCGGAGTGCGCAAAGTCGGCGGGTCTGACTGTTTATTTATTTCTATCAATGCCGAGAGCTGTCGGTTTAGCGGTATCGAAAGCCTCAACCTAACAAACGAAGCTGCGGCCCGATGTCGGGGCGGACCGCAGCTCCACGCGGGAACTAAAACGTGAGAGATGTTTTGATCTGAATAATTCGCACAGAAGCATCTCCGCCGAGTCCCGAGCCGAGAATGCTCGTCGGTTCACTGACCGCTGAGGAGATTGATCCCAGCGCGCCAGTAAGATCGTTATTCGGGAGATTGAAATTCGGATGGTTGAACAGATTGAAGAACTGGAAGGCAACACCGAACTCACCTTTTTCCCAGCGAGGAATTTTTGTTAGCTTTTGAGCCGTAAAATCGGTGTTCCAGTAGTTTGGCCCACGGAAGATATTGCGTAATCCCCCAACGAAATTCTTTTCAGTTGTTGAAGGAACGAACTGAGCAACTGTAAGACAGGGAGTCACACCTGTTGCAGCACCCTCTCCGCAATTGGAGGTCGGTCCACCGAGAAACTGCGGGAGGACAACACCACCGAAATTTTGCGCAGATAGAATTCCATCAAGGCCGCCGTCTACCACAGAGTAAGGAAGACCGCTGCGCGCAAAAATCGTCCCGGAAACTTGCCAGCCGTCTACCAGAGGTGCCCAACCGTGCCCCAGCAACGCACGACGAAGCGGCAGTTCCCAAACGTAGCTTGCGTTGAAGTAATTGCGGACATCGTAATCTGAAGGTCCGTAGTTATCTTGGATGTTGAACGGGTTTACGGCAGAGGTGACAGAAGTCCCCGAAAAGAAGACATTTGGATCGCCACCATTGGATACGTCGTCGAAGGCGTGGCTATACGTGTAGTTAGCCATCACGACGCCTTTTCCCCAGCCGCCATTGATGTTGTGTTTGAAGGAAAAGGTCACGCCCTCGTAATTCGATATGCCGCTGGTATCAAGAAGGCTCACCGTGCCGAATCGAGGATCGAATGGAGTAGCCGGCAGACCGATGAATGCCGGAACGGTGGCGCATGCCCCGACGCCCGGAGTGCAAAATGCGTTTACGCCATTGCGATCCACCAGGTCGTGAATGCTGTGGTTTCCGTTGTAACTAACATCGAAGGAACTGTTCTTGCCAAGAGCCTGTTGGATCTCCAAACTCCATTTCTGGAATTGGGCAATCTTAGTTTGTTTATTAGCACTGAACAGACTCGGTGGCGCGAAGTTTGGAACATTCGCCTGAATTTGAGCCAATGTTTCATTGTTCTTGAATCCATTGATCAGTCCTGTATTGCTGGCCGTCGCCTGGGCGAACAAGTTGCCGCCATTGAGCGTTTCACCCGGAGCGATATTACTTCCTGCGACTACGAAGGTGTTAACTCCCGGCGCGTTGGAGGCGAAGTTGTCCGTGAACACTGCAGGGAAAGCATCGTTGAAGAGTCCAATTCCACCGCGGATCACTGTGCTGCGCGATCCGCGAGGCGACCACGCGAATCCGAACCGGGGCTGCCAGAGAATCGAGCTCAGGCCTTGTAGCTCCTGGTGCAATCCCTGCAAGACATCCGTGCTGTAAGGAACGTTTACGTTATTGTCGGCCTGGAGGAACGGAGCGTTTAAGCGGTTGAAGCAATCTGTCTGACAGACGGGGTTGGACTCGTGTTCCACCCGAAGAGCAAATGTGAGCGTGAGGTTCGACTTTATTTTCCAGTCGTCTTCTCCGTAAAAGGCCAGGGTATAGAGAGCGATGGGCTGTGACAAAGCGCTGGGAAAGCTCTGTTGCAGAACCGAACTCGTGCTGGTTGCCGGGTCTACACCACCATTAAAAAAAGCCGCGACCGAATTGGGGGTTATTAAACCGCTCGTGAATACGCCGAAGTCTTTGTCGCTGACATCATAACGCAGAAATTTGGTGCCGAATTTAAGCGTATGATTGCCCAACGTTTTCGAGAGATCATCGCCAATCTGATACTGCGTGACGTTTCGTCCTTGAGGGAAGAAGGCATCCCCAGCACCGCCGGCAGCAGCTCCACCGATGTTGAACCACGGAATGTTGGCATTGCCGAAAGCGATGGTTGTGGGAAACGCCGCAAGGGTGGCCGCGCGGTTCGTATTGTCGAAGATCGCGCTGTACCACTGTCCTGACAGGATGAACTGATTCACCATGGTCGAACCGAATGTGTGTGTTTCATTCAACTGCCCCTGCCACTGCGGTTGAGTACTGGTGATATTGAACAGAGGGCTGATCGGGTCCGTATCAGAGGCTTGCACACCCTTGTCGTAAAGAATACGCAGAAATAGTCGATCGTTACTCGTAGCGTTGTAATCGACGCGACCTGCAAATTGCTGTTCGTGAGTGAGATTGTTGTCGGCTGCCTGGAAGAAGGAGGAACAAGCGACACCGGGTCCCAAGCCAGTGAAGCCGTTGCATCCTAGGGGGTCGGTAGACAAAGGTCCCGCGCCTGGCACGGCATTAGCCGCTCCCTTGGCATTATTGTAGAGATTGAAAATATTCTGGTAGAAGGCAACTGTTGCTGAGTTCGCAGGAAAACCATCTTTGTTTTCTAAATTGGCGATGGTTGCGGTCTGAAACGGCTGGCTGGGAAATGCTACTGCAGTGCTTACCGGAACTACCACCCGCAAACCTTCGGTGTTGAAAAAGAAGAACGCTTTGTCCTTCTTGATCGGCCCCCCGAAAGAACCGGCCCACTGGTTAGCGTTGCTGAAGTTCTTTGGATCGCCCGCATGATTCAAGAACCAATCGTTCGCGTTGAAAGCACTGCCGTTCCAATAGTAGATCGCATTGCCGTGGAAATCGTTGCTGCCGGACTTTGTGACGTAGTTGACGTTGGCGCCCGCCAGACTGCCGTACTCGGCTGAGTACCCGGTGCTTACAATGGTGCTTTCTTGAACCTCGTTCGCTCCAAGAAGCAAGTTCGTGGCGCCAGAGTTATTTAAATTGAGGAACGGATCGTTGTCATCCATTCCGTTGAGAGTAAATAAGTTCGACGCAGCGCCGACTCCGTGATCAGAGAAGTTTCCCAATCCACCTGCTGTGTTCATCACTACACCGGGGGCTGACTGAATAAAAGCGGTAAGATCGTTCCCAGGGTTCGGCACCGCAGCTAGTTGCTGCTGGCTAAAGGTGGTCGCGACATTTCCGTTTTCTGTTTGAATTAACGGCTCCGATTCTCCGGCGACGGTTACCGTCTGTGTAGCTGATCCGATCGTTAGATGTATATCTGCGCTGGTAACCTGTCCAAGGGCGACGTCCACTACCGTCGCCGCCTCCTGGAAACCGGAAGAGCTCACGGTGATCGTATAGTTGCTGGGGTTTAAAAGTTGGAAGTGATACACACCCTCTTTGTTGGTCTCAGCGCTCTGAGTGGATCCTTTTGAGTTATCCTTCAGCGTAACTTTCGCATTCGCGACGACTGCGCCTGATGGATCGATAACAACTCCGGTAATTTCACCCGTGGTCTGTGTTTGCGCGGGAAGTCGCAGCGCGGAAAACAAGACCACAAATAACAGCAGCACGCTCAGTAAGGACAATCTTTTGGGATTCATTGATTTTTTGGTCTCCACTTAAATTTGAGTTTCTTCCGAGATAGTCCGCTTACAAGACAAGGTCCCCACGAATCGAAACTTTCTGGACGACGTCGGTTCGAGCGCGCCAAGAGACCGACCGCCGGCCCTTCGTCCTCTGCTCTTTCTCGTTACTCTTGCTAGTGTCCAGACTGCGGATTGGCGAAAAAATTCCCGGCCTACATAAAATCCTCGTGGAATATTTACTTGCTGGCCCGGAAGGCCGTCTGTCGAATGCGTGTAGCCCGAGAGAAACCACAACTGTGTTCGGAAGCCTGCGTTAGCTCGCAGGCGGCGGGCAATCTAACCGCCGGCGAGCTGACTAACAAGCGGACAGGGTTATTTCCCGGCCACGATGGTGAATTGCTTGTCTTTCGCTAGTTCACTCTGCACCTGCTTCGAGTACAGGAATTCATGGCCTGTCGTTCTGCCGGGATAGAACCAAGTCACGATTGCCTGATTCTGCGAGGAGCCGCGTTCCGCAAAAGTGAACGCGGTGTTGTCGGTTGGCTGCCGGCGCTCGGCATCAATTGTGAGAAGGGTCGCATACAGCATTGTTCGATCGGCGTTGAAGATACTGACGACATGATGTTCGTTAATGTCATCAGGCAGAATAAACCAGTAGGTCCCCGCAGGCAGGACACGTCCTGGGATTTGAACGGGCCGGTCAAATGTGGCTTTGATGGCCTGATTCGCCTCATCCGCTCGTGCAGCAGGCAGGACAATCAAAAACGCAAGCAATAACGCGATAGTGACAAAATTCCTCACAATAGTAAGTTCCTTCATGACAGCTCCTTTTTTCGTATTGCGGCTCGGCTGATGCACCGATTGTTTCTGCTACTTCTTTTTGTGCTTTCAACTTGTGCCGTCACGTATAAGACGATCGAGCGCGGCGGGAGAATGTAAACGGTTTGTCAAACGATTGTCAGAGAATGTCAACTGATCCGCGCTGTGTCCCAACGGACTGAAAACCATCGATAAAAAATGTCTGCTTGTTTTCTCGCGAAGGCTTTATGCGAAATGCAGGAGAGATCTGGAGGAGCACTGCGACCGCTAACAATTATTAAAAATCGTCTTTAGTAAATTGGTGAAGGATGAATCTTCATTTTTCTATAAGCTGCACGAACTGCTGAAGCTCGCCGGTACTTAGATCAGAAACCGCGCATAGATACATGCCGTCGCGCTCCCAGACCACCATGTTGTAACCCTGGCTAGATCCCGAATGGAAATTATTGTCGGTCTGTTTGTCCGCAGGCCATATAAAGACGTTAATAAGATGCTGGCGCCGCTGATACACCAACGCTGCTACGGCTCGGTGATCAATGTAATCGAGACGACCACCGATCAGAGGGAATCCTTCTTCCGTTAAGTCGCGAACAGGCGGCGAGAAATCGAGCTTGCCGTTGAACCACGGTTTCACGGTGTGCTGGTCGGTGGATTGGACGTCGAACAGATGACCGGGCTGCAGCGAACGAATGTGGCTGGCGACGATCTCCCGAGCGACCAAGTCGGAATTGCCACGTCCTCCCGGAAGCGCCCGCCACGTCAACAGCGCCGCGAGGAGGATCGCTGCCGCAACAGCCAGCCAATTCCATACCTTCCGTCGAGGCAACAACATGGAAATGGGTTTTGACTGCAACGCCGCTCCAGCCTCTCGCGCGGCCTCCTGTGAAATGGACGCACGGATTCGCACGGCAAGGCCGCTCGGTGCGCGTTCATACAAATTAGAAGAGCGAAATGCCTTGCGAAGCGTCTGCTGACTCCAAAGCTGCTGCGCACAATCGGGGCAAGCCCTGAGGTGTTGTTCGATCTCGAGGCTTCGGACTAAATCTAACTCTCCATCGAGATAGCCGTGGAGCAGGCGGGAATTATCGTCACAGACCACGCGTGCCCTCCTTCGCCCGCGCGCGGAGCAGAGATTCGCGCAAACGGTCGCGCCCTCTAGCCAAACTCGACATGACAGTGCCTATGGGAACGCCAATCATCTCTGCAATCTCCTTGTACGAAAATCCTTCAAGTTCGCGCAGCACGAGTACTTCGCGAAAATTCACTGGTAGTTCTTCCAGTGACTCACGCAGCATGCGGCTTTCAACATCTCGCACCATAATCGCCTCGGCATCAAAAGTGGGAACGTCTCGCACATGAACCTGTTCGTCAAATTCCTCCGCCAAGGCCACCGGGCGGTTCTTCTCCAGAAAAGAGTAGCTTGTATTGCGCACAATTTTTAGCAGCCAGGCACGCGGATCGCCGCCCTGAAAGCCGCCGAAGAATCGAAAAGCGCGCAGGCACGCCTCCTGCACGACGTCTTCCGCATCATGGGTGTTGCGGACGAGCCAGCGCGCCAGATTGTAGGCCGCATCAAGGTGCGGAAGCACAACCTCTTCAAAGCGCCCGGCGTTCCCAACTGCTTGTATAGCGTTCGGCATGCGCCGCTTTAGACTCTCAACTGTACAGACCGGGGGGACATTCCTTTTATTCCCGGAAACTTCTTTGCGGCCCAGGAACCTAAGTGCCCCCTGTTTACAACTAGAGAGCGCACCCGACGGCGAATAGTGTAGTTAGGTCGGCTAATTCGCTCGTCTGCCCACCTGGAACAACACGCTTTCGACCTTCTGCTCAGACGAAGCTCACTCGAAGGGGCCGGGGCAGGCTGTGTCAAGCAGGGTGACTGCCCCGGTATTTGAGGGGATGCAGGAAGAGCAACGCTAAGGACCGACGTCGGCCTTAAGATCAGGCAAACCGCTTGTTGCTTCTCCGCTGCGAGCTCTCACCCCCAACGTGTTCCGAACAAGCTGGAAGTTAGCCGCCACCGCAATCCTCCTGACTGCTCGGTTGACTCACTGAAACCCCACGCATTCCTTTAAATCTGTTACTGGACGATAACTTTCGCTGTCATCTTCGGATGAATTGAACAGAAATACTCGTAGGTCCCGGGCTTATCGAATTTAAACGAGAACTTGTCGTCGGTGTCCAGAGCCCTCGATTTGAAC
>Ga0209420_1000554_pt1 | contig 19217 bp, 16 predicted proteins | sample BlaSpr_A8_OM1_O1_FD_187972 | JGI IMG/M metagenome (GOLD analysis project Ga0209420, IMG submission 187972) | Forest soil microbial communities from Thunder Bay, Ontario, Canada - Black Spruce, Ontario site 2_A8_OM1_O1 (SPAdes) (version 2) | ecosystem: Environmental > Terrestrial > Soil > Boreal... | reverse complement strand
GGGCGCCCGCCGCGGCGTCGCGGCGGCCAGTCACGGCCCCACCGTCAGTGCCGCGCTGCAGGCCCTGCTGCGCGGCGACGCCATCACCCAAGCGGTGTACGGCCAGGACTACGCCACCTACGTGGCCGCCAAACGATCCCTGGCCAAGCTGAGCGGCACGCGCGCCGCCGAACTCGGCGCGGTGCTGGCCGACATACAGGCGATGGCTGGCGCCGGCGAGCTCATCCCCTCGCGGCTGCCCGCGCTGTTCCTCACGCTCGAACGCAACACGCAGTGGTGGACGAACGAACCGCTGTTGGCCAACGGACAGCGGGTCAGCTTTCCCGAAAGCAAGCTGGTGTGGGAGTACTACGCCGGCCAGGGCCTTCAGATCCAGTGGCTGGGCACCTTCGGGGAGGCCAACGGCTACTACCTGTCCGGTCATGAAAACGGCGATCTGCGCCAGGTCCTCAACGAAGCGATCCCGCTGGCCACCCAGCGTGGCGGGGGAATCGCGTGGGAGTACATGTTCCACTTCGACGGCGGAGCGCCGCCGTGGACGAGCGGTCTCTCGCAGGGCACCGCCATCCAGGTCCTCGCCCGCGCCTGGTCGCGCTTTCACGAACAGGCCTACCTGACCGCCGCCCAGCAGGCGCTCGGCATCTTCGAGACCGCTCCTCCGGTCGGCGTGCGCGTGAACACGCCCGCCGGCGCACTGTACGCCGAGTACACATACGCGCCCAGCGACCGCATCCTCAACGGCTTCATCCAGGCGCTGGTGGGTCTCTATGAATACACCTCCATCACCCAGGACCCGCTCGGCCTGCAGCTGTTCGAAGCCGGCGACGCCGAGGCGCGGGCGCTCGTCCCCCACTACAACACGGGCGCGTGGTCGCTGTATGACCAGTTCGGCGAATCGAACCTCAACTACCACGAACTGCTCGCCGAATTCCTCCAGCACCTGTGCGAACGCACGCGCAAAGGCCCGCCCGCCACGCCCGCCCCAGCCCCGCCCGGCGCCCCCGCTCCCCCGCCGGGCGCCGCCACGTCCCCACCGGGTGGCTCGACAACCACGCCCGAAGCGACCGGCAACACCGGCGGCGCGAGTGCTGCCGGCGCCAAGGCGACCGCCCACGCCGCCCAAGCGGCGATCGCGGCTGACCAGGTCTACTGCGCGACCGCCCAGCAGTTCACCGAAGACCTGCACACGCCGCCGAGCATCGCGCTGCTTACGCGCACCCTGCGCGGCGGCACGCGCGGCGGCGTGCAGGTGTCGCTATCGAAGATCGCGACCGTCGGTCTGACCGTCCGCCAGGGCACTCACGTGGTGTGGACCAACAGAGCAACCGTCGAAGGCGGCAAGCCCAAGCTGCTGTGGATCACCCCCGCCAAGGGCGGCACGTTCACGGTCTCGCTCACCGCAACCGACCTGGCGGGCAACTTCTCCACGGCCAGCGGCACCATCGTGGTGACCCCTCACTAGCGTCCGCACCGCGCGCCTAGACTTGGCGTCGGTGGGCCCGACACACACGATCCGAGCAGGCGAGCGGCGAGGATGACCCGGCTGTCGCACGCGTGGCGCGCGATGGAGCCCGAGCAGCGGCTCGTGGCGCTCGCCGCGCTCGGCCTGCTGGTGACCATGTTCCTGCCGTGGTACAGCCTCCAGAGCCTCGATCGCAAGACCAGCGTCATCCACTCGCACAGCATCAGCGCCTTCGGCGACGTGTCCTTCGTCGAGGCCGCCATCTTCCTCGTCGCCATCGGCGTCAGCGCGATCGTATGGGCGCGCGGCGAGGGACGCGAGTTCCACCTGCCCGGAGGCGATGGGCTGATTGTGATGATCGCCGGCTGCTGGGCGGGCCTGTTGATCTTCTATCGCGTCTTTAGCCGTCCCTCCGGCGGGAGTTATCCGGTGGGCATCCAGTGGGGCTTCTTCCTCGCCTTCGTCGCCGCCGGCGTCCTCGCGCTGGCAGGCTGGCGCATGCGCGCCGCCGAGCGACCCGAACCGCCGCTGAGCGCCCGTGCACCGCGCCCGCGCCGCTCGCCCCGGCCCTCGCCCTCGTCCCCTCCCCCCTCCGACGGCGACATCACCGTGCGCGCCGCCGTACCCGCCCGCTCTGCACCATCTGCGCCCGCCGACGCCGATCGCCCCGTCGCAGCCCGGCGACCGCGCTACCCGCCCGCTCCCTGCCAAGCCCGACCCGAGGGCGAGCAGTTGTCCTTCGAGGACCCGCCCGCACGCTCGGAGTGACGGCCCGCAGCTGAGCGCGCCAGGCGGCGCCTATCATTGCGTCACACGATGGCAAGCCCCCCCTCCGCGGCGCCCGCCTCCGTCGCAGAACTGGCCGCCGGCCTGCGCGCCGTGGGCTACCTGCCGGGCGAGTCCACAGCGCTGGTCTCCTTCCTGGCGACGCGTCTGGGCAAGCCGGTGCTCGTCGAGGGCCCGGCCGGCGTGGGCAAGACCGAGCTGGCCAAGGCGCTTGCCAAGCACCTGGGCCGCGAGCTCGTGCGCCTGCAGTGCTACGAGGGCCTCGACGAGGCCAAGGCGCTGTACGAGTGGAACTACCGCAAGCAGCTGCTGCGCATCCAGGCCGAGGCGTCTGACACCGGCTGGGAGGCCGTCCAAGAGGACATCTTCGGAGAGGAGTTCCTGCTGGCGCGCCCGCTGATGACCGCGATCGCGTCCGAGCAGCCGGTCGTGCTGTTGATCGACGAGATCGACAAGACCGACCAGGAGTTCGAGGCGATGCTGCTGGAGGTCCTGTCGGACTTTCAGATCTCGATACCCGAGCTCGGACGGGTCAGCTCGCGCACGCACCCGCTGGTGCTGCTCACCTCCAACAACTCGCGCGAGCTGACCGAGGCGCTCAAGCGCCGCTGCCTGTACCTGTGGCTGGACTACCCGGAGCTCGAGCACGAGCTCGAGATCGTGCGCCTGCACGCGCCCGAGCTGTCGCAGACGGTCGCGCGCAAGCTCGTCGAGGTGATCGGCATGGTGCGCGAGCTCGATCTCAAGAAGCCGCCGTCGATCGCCGAGTCGATCGACTGGGCGCGCGCGCTGCTGCTGTTGGGCGTCAGCGATATCGACGCCGACGTCTTCGCTGAAACCATGTCGGTGATCGTCAAGCACCGCACCGACATGGACGTGGTGGCCGACCGCGTCGGCCTGAAGCTGCGGGCGCCCGCCGATGTCGCCTGACCGACGGGACGGACCGGAATCCGTCCCGTCCCACTCAAATCCTCCCACGCCCGCCGGCTCCTCGCAGACAGACCCACAGCCCGACGGCCTGCCCGCGCGTATCCTCGAGCTCGGCGAGGAGCTGCGTCGCGAAGGCGTCGCCGTGGGCACCTCCGAGCTGCTCGACGCGTTCGCCGTTCTGCGCGAGATCGGCTGGACCTCACAGGAGGACTTTCGCGAGGCGCTCGCCGCTACCTTGGCCAAGAGCCAAGAGGACAGGCGCGTGTTCGAGCTAGTCTTCGAGCGCTTCTTCTTTCGCGCCGTCGAGCTGGCCGCCGCGCGCGAGGGCATCCGCGAGGACGATCGCAGCGCCTTCGGCGAGCTCTCCGACGAGGAGCTCGAGGAACTTCGCGCACAGATCGCTGCCGCGCTGCGCGACGGCGCCGAGGGCGCCATGCGCGACCTCGCGCGCATGGCCATCGCCGCCCTGGCCCGCCGCCAGGAGGGGTCGGGGGTGATCGGCGTGGACGTCCAGCGCATCCGCCGCGCCCTGGGCCTGCGCGCAGAGCCTCAGCCGGAGCTGCCCGCCGACGATCCTCGCCACGAGGGCCTGCCGCGCGAGGCGCTGCGTCGCTTCGAGGCGCTGCTGCGCCGCGAGCTCGAGCGCTCACAGGTCGAGCGCACCGGCAACCTGCCCCCCGCGCGACCGCTTGGCGAGCTCGAACGCGCGCTGCCCTCCGGCCCGCTCGCCGACCTCGACGCGGTGCACCGCGTCGTCGCCCAGCTGCGCCGCCGCCTGGCCACCCAGGGCCAGCAGGCCCGCGGCCACCGCCGCCACGCCCATGTCGACGTCCGCCGCACGATGCGCGCATCGCTGCAGACCGGCGGCGTGCCCGTCGAGCTGAAGTTCCGCCCGCGCCGCCCCAAACGGCCAGAGATCTATGTGCTGTGCGACGTGTCAACCAGCGTCACGTCCGCGTCGGTGTTCTTCCTGTCGGTGCTGCACGCGCTGCACGACACCTTCCGCAAGATGCGCTCGTTCGTGTTCATCGAGCGTATCTCCGAGGTCACCGACGTCTTCGAACGCGAGCGCAACTTCAAAGCGGTCAGCGAACGCATCTCAAGCGACGCCGGCGTTGCCGACATCTCCGGCTACACCGACTACGGGCGCGTGTGGTCGGAGTTCTTGGCCCAGGTCGAGGACGACCTGCACCCCCGCGCCACCGTCATCGTGCTCGGCGACGCGCGCACCAACGGGCGCGACCCGCGCGCGGACGTCTTCGCCCAGATCGCCGCGCGAGCCGGGCGCACCTTCTGGCTGAACCCCGAGCCGCGGCTGTACTGGAACTACGGCGACTCGGTCATCGCCGCCTACGAGGAGCACTGCACCGCCTTTGAGTGCTGGACTACCGCCCAGTTGGAGGACTTCGTCCGCGCGCTTACCCGCCCCGTGATCGCCGCCGCGCGCTAGACAAACCGCCCGCGCGCTAGCATCGGCGCAGAGCACAGCACACACCAGGGGGGCTGGCGGGAAGGCCGGCTGAGATGGCGCACTGGAAACGATTCCTCCGGCGCCGACCCTTTGAACCTGTGGGGTAATGCCCGCGGAGGGAGCCGAGTGTCCACCCAACTGCAATCTCGCGTACAGCCCTCGCATCGGTGGGCGGGCGAGCGCGAGGAGATCGTGCTGGAGGGCGTCGGCCGGCGCTACCGCGGCCGCCGTGGCACCGAGGTGCGAGCGCTGTCGGACGTGTCGCTGCGCGTGGGCCGTGGCGAGATGCTCGCCGTGGTCGGCCCGAGCGGGTGCGGCAAGAGCACGCTGCTGGAGATTCTGTGCGGGCTGGCGCAGCCCGATGAGGGCCGGGTGCTGTCCTGCGCGCCCGCCGTGCTGATGCCCCAGCGCGACCTGCTGCTGCCGTGGTTGGACGCGCTTGACAACGCCGCCCTGGCGCCGCGCATCGCCGGCCACTCGCGTGCGCAGTCGCGCAGGCACGCCGCTCTGCTGTTCGAGGAGCTGGGGCTGGCCGGCTTCGAGCACGCCCGACCGCACGAGCTGTCAGGCGGCATGCGCCAGCGCGTCGCGTTCCTGCGCACGCTGCTGTCGGGCAAGCCGGTCCTGTGCCTGGACGAGCCCTTCGGCGCGCTCGACGCGATCACCCGTGCCGACATGCAGGAGTGGCTGGCCGCCACGCTCGCACGCGAGCAGCGCACCGTGGTCCTGGTCACCCACGACGTCGAGGAGGCGATCCTGCTGGCCGACCGCCTGGTCGTGCTCTCGCCGCGCCCCGGACGCGTGGTCGCCGAGTTGGACGTCGACGTGCAACGACCACGCGCCCGCACCGACCCCGCTGTGACGTCCTTGCGCGAGCGCGCGCTGGACGCGCTCGGGAGGGACCAGCGCCGATGACAGCCGGCGTCGCGCGGACGCCTGGCGGGTGGAGCGCGTTGCCTGCGCTCCTGCTCGCCGGCGCGCTGCTGGGCGGGTGGGAGGGCTATGCGGATCTCGGCGGAGTCCAGGAACAGGTGCTGCCCGCCCCGCACGCCGTCGCGGCGGCCTTGTGGAACAACGCCAGCCTCGTCTTTCACAACTTTACGGTCACCGCCGAGGAGGTCGTGCTCGGGCTCGCGCTCGCGCTCGGCGCAGGATTGGCGCTGGCGGTCGCGCTGCATCTGTCTCCACCGCTGCGCCGCGCCGTGTACCCGCTCGCGGTCGGCTCGCAGGCCGTGCCTGTCCCCGTGATCGGCGTCCTGCTGGTCTTCTGGTGGGGGTTCGGGATCTTCCCCAAGTTGGTGGTCATCGCGCTGATCTGCTTCTTTCCGGTGCTCGTCACGACCGTCGACGGCCTGGCCGCGGTCGACCCCGACCAGCCCAAGCTGCTGCGCACGTTGGACGCCTCGCGCTGGCAGGCGTTTCGCTTCGCCGAGCTGCCTGCCGCGCTGCCCGCCGCGCTGTCCGGCGCGCGCATCGCCCTGGCGGTCGGTGTGATCGGAGCTTTCATCGCCGAGACCAGCACACCCACCACGGCGGCCTATGCCGGATTGGGACGGGAGATCATCACCGATGCGGGCGGCTTTCAGACGGCGCGCGCATACGCGGCGACCGCGGTGCTGATCGCGTTCGCGGTCGCCTGCTTCTATGCCCTGGCCCTCGCCCAGCGCCGCCTGGCGCCGTGGGCCGTCCCATCGAGAGGAGACACCCGTTGACAGACTCTTGCGCCGCCCGCCGTGCAGTCGTACCGATCCTCGCCCGCGCCGTGCGGCCCGTCCTTCTCGCCCTGTCGCTGGGGCTCGCGCTGGCGGCCTGCGGCACCGAGCAGGACGTCATCTCGACATCCACCGTCAAGCCGTTCAGCGTGATGCTCGACTGGTTTCCCAACGCCGACCATGCGGCGTTGTACTCGGCGATCGCCCACGGGGATTTCCGCGCGGTCGGCCTGGATGTCAAACCCGTGGTGCCCGCGGAAACCGCCGAACCGCTCAAGCTGCTCGCGGCGGGCAAGGTCGACATGGCGATCTCCTATGAGCCCCAGCTGCTGCTCGCACGCGATCAGGGCCTGAAGCTGGTCTCCGTCGCAGCGCTCGTGCAGCGCCCGCTCACCTCGATCATCGCCCTGCCCGGACAGCACGTCTCCAGCGTGGCCGACCTCGCCGGCAAGACGGTAGGCACCGCAGGGATTCCCTACCAGTCTGTCGAGCTGCGCGCCGCGCTTGCCAATGCGGGCGTCAACCCGACGAGCGTCAAGGAAGTAAACGTCGGCTTCAACCTCGTGCCAGCCATGCTCTCGGGCAAGGTCGCCGCGACAATCGGCGGCTACTGGAACTACGAGGGGCTACAGCTGCGCCTGGCGCACAAGCATCCGACGGTGATCCCGATCGACCGGGCCGGCGTGCCCAGCTACGACGAGCTGGTGCTGGTGGTGCGCGAGAGCGAAGCGCGCGGCGACGGCGAGGATCTGCGCGCCTTCCTGCAGGCGCTCACGCGCGGCGAGCGCGAGACTCGCGCAGACCCTGCAGCCGCCGCCGCGCTGGTGCTCAAGGCCAACCCGTCGCTGGAAGCCAAGCTGCAGCTTGAATCAATCAAGCAGACACTCCCGGCACAGCTGCCGGCAGACTCGAGCGAGCCGTTCGGCTGGCAAGACCAGGCGACGTGGCAGGCCTTTGGAGAATGGATGTACGCACATAAGCTGCTCGCTCACGACCCCAACGCCAACGGGCTGCCGCCCTTCACCAACGAGTTCCTGCCCGGCCAGGGGATCTAGCCGTCGCGCTTCGTGGTCGGGTTGTCCGAGATCTCTCTCGTTCCATGTTGGACGTATAGTTCGGTTATACTGACTCTCTGGTGGGGGTCAGAGACACTCTAACCGGGCCCGCAGGCACGGGGCCAGCGGCCGCGCATGGCGCGGACATTGGGGTTACGACGCAATTGCCGGAGCCGGTCTGGCCGGTGTCCGGTCCTCGAGATGGGAGGTGAGTCAGATGACCGAGCTGCTGGTCGTCGAGGACGACGAGGCGCTGCGCCTGTGGGCTGAGCGCGTCATGCAGGACCGCGGCTACGCCTGCCAGGGCGCGGCCAACGCCGGTGCCGCGCGCGAGCTGCTCGCGCACAGCGCTTATGAGCTCGTGCTGCTTGACGTCAACATGCCCGGTGAATCGGGCATCGAGTTGTTGACGCGCATCCGCCGCAACCACCCATCGACCGCTGTCTTGATGGTCACCGGCGAGGACGACCCGCAGCTGGCGATGACCGCCATCGAGCAGGGCGCCGACGGATACCTGGTCAAGCCGGTCGGGTCCGGCGAGCTGCTCATCAACGTGGCCAACGCGCTGCACCGCCGCCGGCGCGAGCGGGCCACCCAGCGCATGATGGCGCGACTACAGGCAGAGGCCCACGAGCGCAACAAAAGGCTCGAGGAGACCTTGCAGGAGCTGCAGCTCTCCCAGACCCAAGTATGGGTCTCGCAGGCCGAGACGATCTTTCGCCTGGCCCGCCTGGTGGAGTTCCGCGACGAGGAGACCGGCCACCACCTGCAGCGCACGAGCGGCTATTGCGAGATCGTCGCGCGCCGGATCGGCCTGCCCGAGCAAGATTGCGAGATGCTGCGGCTGGCAAGCCAGCTGCACGACGTCGGCAAGGTCGCCATCTCCGACGAGATCTTGCGCAAGCAGGGCAAGCTCACCGAAGATGAGTTCGAGGTCATCAAGACCCACGCCCAGACGGGCTATGAGATGCTCGCCGGGTCGAGCTCCGACGTCGTGCGCATGGGCGCGCTGATCGCCCAGAGCCACCACGAGCGCTGGGACGGGGGCGGCTATCCGCTCGGCCTCCAGGGCGAGCAGATCCCGCGCGAGGGGCGCATCGCGGCCGTCGCCGACGTGTTCGACGCGCTGACCACCGATCGCGTCTACCGTCCCGCGTTCCCGCTGCGATGGGCCATCGAGGAGATGCAAAGCGAAAGCGCCAGCCACTTCGACCCCCACGTGCTCGACGCGTTCATGGGCGCGCTGCCCGAAGTGGAAGCCGTCCGCGACGCATACGCCGACTGACATGTAACTTCACGCGATGGCGCGGATCGGGCTGCTCAACGGCGGAGGCGACTGCCCGGGGCTCAATGCGGTCATCCGTGCTGTGGTCAGGCGCGCGCTGGCCGACGGCGCCCACAGCGTGATCGGCTTTCGCGCCGGCTGGGCGGGGGTGCTCGCAGACGACGCCGACGAGCTGACACTCACCAACACCGCCGGCATCCTGCCCCGCGGGGGCACCATCCTGGGGACCTCGCGCACCAATCCCTACGCCGACGGCGCCGACGGGACGGCGTCGGTCGCGCGCACGCTCGAGCGCCGCGGCGTCGACGCGCTGATCGCGGTGGGCGGCGAGGACACGCTCGGCGTGGCACTGCGCCTGCACCGCGACGGGGTGCCGATCGTGGGCGTGCCCAAGACGATCGACAACGACCTCGGCGGCACAGAGGTGACGTTCGGCTTCCACACGGCCGTGCAGATCGTCACCGACGCGATCGACCGCCTGCACACGACCGCCGAGTCGCACAACCGCGTGATGGTGGTCGAGGTCATGGGCCGCCACACCGGCTGGATCGCCACGCACGCGGGAATCGCGGGCGGCGCCGACGCGATCCTCGTGCCCGAGCGCCCGTTCGACATCGACGAGGTGGTCGCCCACCTGCGCCGCCGCCACGAGCGCGGGCGCAGCTTCTCGATCGTGGTCGTCGCCGAGGGCGCCACCCCCCGCGAGGGCACGCTGTCGGTGCGCGAGGGCACCGACACCGACGCCTTCGGACATGCGCGCCTGGGCGGCATCGGCGTGACGCTCGAGGGCGAGATAGAGCGGCGCACCGGCTATGAGACGCGGGTGACCATCCTCGGGCACGTCCAGCGCGGCGGCACGCCGGTCGCCTTCGACCGCGTGCTTGCCACCCGCTTCGGGGTAGCCGCCATGGACGCCGCCGCCGGCCAGCGCTTCGGCGCGATGGTCGCGCTGCACGGCGGCGAGATCATCGAGGTCGCCCTGCAGGACGCACTGCGCGAGCCCAAGCTTTTGGACCCCGCGCTGTACGAGGCTGCAGAGCTGTTCTTCGGCTGAGGCACCGCACGCCGGCGATGGCACAAACCGCTCACAGCCAGACAATGCGGGCGATGGTCTTCGAGGGCGTCGGGCGGCCGCTGCGCGAGGTGCGCCGGGCGATCCCCACGCCCGGCCCCGGCCAGCTGCTCGTGCGCGTGCAGGCCTGCGGGGTCTGTCGCACCGACCTGCACCTGCTCGACGGCGAGGTTCCGATCGACAGCCCGCCGCGCATACTCGGTCACCAGATCGTCGGCATCGTCGAGGCCCGCGGCGAGGCTCGTGAGGAGGGCGACGAGGCCTCGCAGAACGACCGCGAGCGCCCCGACGCCAGCACCGTCGCGATGGGCGCACGGGTGGGCGTGCCCTGGCTGGGCTGGACGTGCGGCCGCTGCGAGTACTGCACGAGCGGACGCGAGAACCTGTGCCCCCAGGCCCGCTTCACCGGCTGTGACATCGACGGCGGGATGGCCGAGTACGCGGTCGCCGATGCGCGCTACTGCTTCGGGTTGCCAGCGGACATGCCCAGCGAGCAGGCAGCACCGCTGCTGTGCGCAGGCCTGATCGGCTACCGCGCCCTGCGCCTGTGCGGTGCGGCCAGGCGCCTCGGGCTCTACGGCTTCGGCGCAGCCGCCCACATCCTCATCCAGGTCTGCCGCTGGGAGGGTCGGCAGGTGTACGCGTTCACGCGCGCCGGCGACGAGAGCGCGCAGGCGTTCGCACGCGAGCTGGGGGCGGTGTGGGCCGGCGGCTCAGAGCAAACGCCGCCCGAGCCGCTGGACGCGGCGATCATCTTCGCCCCCGTGGGCGCGCTCGTGCCGCTCGCGCTGCGCGCTCTCGCGCCCGGAGGGACAGTCGTCTGCGGCGGCATCCACATGAGCGACATTCCATCGTTCCCCTACGACATCCTGTGGCATGAGCGGACCCTGTGCTCGGTCGCCAACCTTACGCGTGCCGACGCCCACGAGATGCTCGCGCTCGCGCCGCGCGTACCGGTGCGGACCCGCGTCAGCACCTATCCGTTGCAGGACGCCGGCCAGGCGCTCGATGACCTGCGTGCAGGGCGCTTCACCGGCGCCGCCGTGATAGTGCCGTAGTCGACCGTCTGCGAGCGCTCGCAGACGGTCGACTGGCATATGCCACGCCGCAATTTACGGATACGCACTCTGACAAGTTGTCGGAACGATTCGGCAAAAGGTGTCTCTGTCCGGTATTGTCCGAGCAGCCAGTTTGAGACGAGGAGCGATGGCAGCAAGCAGCGCAGAGAAGACGAAGTGGATGCGGGGGCCTTCGACGCCGCTGCGTGGAGCGTTGCTCGGCCTGCTGCTGGAGCGACCAGGTCACGGCGGCGACCTGGCCAACCGTCTGGCCGCGCGCCTGGGTGAGACCTGGCGCGTCGACACCAACGACGTCTACCGTCTCTTGGAGCAGCTCGAGAACACGGGCCTGGCGATATCGCGCGACGAACCCAAGCGCGGCAACCACCGACGCACGCACCTCGTCTACCACCCGACCGAGGCGACTTCCGAGGCGCTCACGCTGTGGATGGAAACGCTGCTGCCCCGCGAGCCGGTGCGCCTGGGCCTGCAGGCCAAGCTGTCGGTAGCACGCCAGCAGGACGCTCCGCGCCTGCTGATCGCGCTGCGCGCGTATGAGCGCGAGTGCCTGCTGTTGGCCCAGATGGTCTCACCGACCGACGGGCCGGCGCGCTCGTGGGCCGCCCTGTGTATGGAGTGCACACGCGAAGCGGTCTATGCACAACTGCAGACTGAGGTCACATGGGCGACGAATACGCGCAGGCGGATCAAAGAGTTCTCCGAGCGCAGCACCTAGCGCCGCCACCGCGATGACGCCGCTGCTCTCCTTCCTGAACGCCAGCAAGCGCCATCTCGACGGCGGGCGCGAGATCATGGTGCTCGACCAGGTCTCCTTGGACATCGACGCAGGCGTCTCGGTCGGCCTCTTCGGCGCGCGCCGCTCGGGCAAGTCCACGCTGCTGCGCATGGCCGCAGGAATCACGCTTGCGGATTCCGGAACGGTCTGCTTCGACGGGCGCGATATGGCGCGCATGAGCGCCGCCGAGCGCGGTCGCCTGCTGCGTGGAGAGATCGCGTTCATGGCCTCGGGCGACTGGCGCACCAACCCCGGCGAGAGCGTCGTCGACCACGTCGCCACGTCGCTGGGCAGCGAGAGCCTGACGATGCGCGATGCGCGCCGGCGTGCGCTGCGCGCGCTCGGTCAGGTCGGCGTGAGCGCCTCTGCCGAGGAGCCCACGGCGTCGCTGTCGCTGGACGAGCGCGCGCGTGTGATGCTCGCGCGAGCGCTCGTGCGAGAACCCCGGCTGCTGGTGCTCGACGAACCAGCGCTGATGCCCAATCTGACCGACCGCGACGAGTTCTACGCGCTGCTGCGCACGACCACTCGCGAGCAGGGCATGGCGCTGCTGCTCGCCTCCGAGCAGATGAGCGTGCTGCAGGGCGTTGGCGTGCTGATCTCGATCGCCGACGGCGAAGTGGTCACGACGGAGGAGCGGGGCTCGGTCGTGCAGCTGCCGCGCAGGAGAACGGCGGCGGAGCGGTCCGGGTAGTGAGCACGCTCGACCTGCGCGAGCTCGTCAAGCACTACACCAACGGGGTCGAGACCGTCAAGGCCGTGGACGGCGTTTCGCTGACGATCTCCAGCGGCGAATTCGTGGCGCTGTACGGGCCCAGCGGCTCGGGCAAGACCACGCTTTTGCTGCTAACCGCCGGCCTGGCCACCCCCGACAGCGGCAGCGTCGTCTTCGACGGGCGCGACGTGGCCAGGATGTCAGAGCGAGAGAGCGCCTCCTACCGGCGCAGCGAGCTGGGATTCGTGTTCCAGTCCTTTCACCTGATGCCCCATGCCTCGGCGCTGGACAACGCCACAATCAAGCTGACCGGCGGCGGCGCCACCCTACGCGAGGCACGACGCCAAGTGCGCCCGTGGTTGGAGCGTGTGGGGCTCGGCGACCGAGCCGAGCACACGCCCGCACAGCTGTCGATGGGCGAGCGTCAGCGCGTGGCAATCGCCCGCGCGCTCGCCGGCGAGCCGCGCCTGCTGTTGGCCGACGAGCCGACCGGCAACCTCGACACGCAGCGCAGCCGCGAGATACTGGCGCTCATGCGCGACATCTGCCACGAGCGGGGCATCCCCGCGCTGCTCGTCACACACGATCTGGACGCCGGCGCCTTTGTCGACCGCGTGCACACGCTGCGCGACGGTCAGCTGGTCGACGGGATGGACCCGGAGCTCGCCACAATCACCTCGTGAGCAGCCTCACGAACCCCGCGATCGCGGGGGTCCGCCTGAGCATGCTGGTGCACCTCTACCGCTTGCGGCTGCGCTCGCACGCGGTCTCAGAGGCACTCGCCGGCAGCGGCATCGCGATCGGCGTGGCGCTCGTGCTTGGCGTCCTGGTCGCCAACTCGAGCCTGACGAGCTCGGCCGACGAATTCGTCCACCAGGCGATCGGCTCGGCCGGCGTGCAGATGGCCGCGCGTTCCCCGCTCGGGTTCGACGAACGGCTGGCCGACGCGTCTGACCGGCTGGCCGGGGTGCGGACCGCAGCGCCCCTGCTGCGCGAGAACGTCGCGGTGGTCGGCCCGCACGGGCGCCGCGCGGCCCAGCTGGTCGGCGTGACGCCGCGCGTGGCCGCACTCGGCGGGCTGGGCACGCGCAACTTCGGCCTGGGCGGGTTTCGCTTCTCAGGCGGACTGATACTGCCCGCGAGCATCGCCGCGGCGATCGGCGTCGAACCCGGCGATCGAGTCACCGTGCTCGCCTTCGGGCAGGCGCACAGGATCAGCGTGGGAGCCGTGTTGGACACCGCTCAGTTCGGCCCGTTCGCCTCCAGCCCGGTGGCGATCACGACGCTGGCGGCCGCGCAGCGGCTGACCGGGCTGCGCCACCGCGCGACCCAGGTGCTCGTGCAGCCGCGCCGCGGCGACAGCGCGCTGGTGACCGCAGGGCTGCGTCGACTGGCAGCCGGGCGCCTGGACGTGCTTCCCGCCGACTACGAATTGCGTCTGCTCGAACAGGCGGTACAGCCCAACGACAGGTCCACCTCCCTGTTTGCCGCCATCAGCGTGATGGTCGGCTTCCTGCTGGCGCTCAACGCGATGCTGCTGACCGTGCCCGAGCGGCGGCGTTTCTTGGCCGACCTGCGCATGCAGGGCTATGACTGGCGACAGATCCTCGTACTGCTGGGCTTCCAGGCCATCGTCCTGGGCACCCTCGCCTCGGCGGTCGGGGTCCTACTCGGCGTGCTTCTGTCAAACGCGCTCTTCCATCACATACCCGTCTACCTGGCGGATGCCTTCCCGATCGGCACCCAGCAGGTGCTGGGTGCGGGCACGGTCGCAGTGGCGCTCGGCTGCGGGGTGCTCGCGACCGTGCTCGCATCATTTTCCCCCATCCTCGACCTGCGCCCGAGCCGGCCGGCCGACGCGGTCTTTCACGATCATGAAGGTGGCGGCGAGGTGCTAGCGCGAGCCACGGTGCTGCGGCTCGCGCTCGCGGGCATCGCGTCGATCTGTTTGATCGCTGTGCTCGTGCGGCTCGCGCCGAGCCTTACGATCGTGGGCGGTGTGGTGCTCGCGCTGACCGTGCTGTGCCTCATTCCCAGCCTGTTCGCGGCGCTCGCACGAGCGCTGCGGTGGGCCGGCGAACGCGTGCGCAGCAGCGCGCTGATCGTGGTCGTCTCAGAGCTGCGCGCGACCACCACGCGCTCTGTTGTGCTGGCCGGCATCGCCGGGCTGGCCGTTTACGGCAGCGTGGCCATCGGCGGCGCCCGCGCCGACCTGATTCGCGGGCTGGACGCCAGCTTCAGCGAATACCTGGGCACCGCGGACGTGTGGGTGACCACTGGCGGCAACGACCTTACAACCAACTCGTTTGGAGCCGACGGCGCCATCGCGAAGATCGCACGCTCCCCCGCGGTGGCATCCGTGCGCGTCTACCAGGGCACATACCTCGACGTCGGCAGGCGGCGGCTGTGGATCATCGCCAGGCCCGCCGCTGACGCCACGCCGATCCCGGCCAGCCAGTTGATCAAGGGCAACCTGGCAGGCGCCACGCGGCTGTTGCGCCAGAGCGGATGGGCGACCGTCTCGGGGCAGTTCGCCGCCGAACACCGCCTCGCGGTCGGTCGCTCCCTCACACTGCCCACGCCTTCGGGCCAGGCGAGCCTGCGTGTAGCGGCGATAACGACCAACCTGGGCTGGTCGCCGGGGGCCGTCATCCTCAACTCGACCGACTACAGCCGCTACTGGCAGACCGCCGAACCGTCCGCGCTGGAGATCGATCTCAGGCCGGGCGTAGACCAGACGGCGGGCAGACGCGCGGTCGCCGGCGCGCTGGCCGGCCGCGAGGGACTGGGCGTCCAGACGCGCGACGAACGCGAGCGCCAATACGACGCCAACGCACGCCAGGGACTGACCGCGCTCAGCGAGATCTCCGATCTCCTACTCGTCGCAGCCGCGTTTGCCGTCGCGGCCGCTCTCAGCGCGACCATCTGGCAGCGGCGCCCGCGGCTCGCGTCCCTGAAGATTCAGGGCTATGAAACCGGCCAGCTGTGGCGGGCGCTGCTGTTGGAGAGCGCGACCGTGCTCGGGGTCGGCTGCGCGGTCGGCGCGCTGGCCGGCGTCTGCGGCCACGCGCTCGCGAGCCGCTGGCTGCGGCTGAAGACTGGCTTTCCAGCGCCGTTCGCGCTCGGGCTGGGGCACGTCGCGTTCACGTTGGCGCTGCTGGCTGTGATCGCGCTTGCCGTGGTCGCTTTCCCGGGGCTCGCGGCCGCGCGTGCCCCAGCCCACACAAGCCTTCAGGAATGACTATGTATCGGGACTCTGACAAACGAAACTGTTCGTGTGCTTGCGCACATCCGACGCCCGCCCGGGCTGGCAGGGCTGTTCGCAGACACCGCCGGCAGATACTGGCTCTCGGTCTTCCCCCACGTTGGCCGCGAGCTTCGCCACATACGCGCGCGAGCCGGCCAGATACACGATCCCGTGCTGCGCCGCCTGGCCCTGCTCACCCAGTGCGACGAGCGGGGCAACTACGAGGGCGCGGCCGCCTACGCGGTGCTCGTTCCACGTGTGTATCGCGCGCGCGTCGTGCGTGCGGTGGTGGCCTTCCAGGCAACCTACGACTACGTCGACACGCTCTCCGAGCAGCCCAGCGCCGACCCCGTCGCCAACGGCCGGCAACTGCACCTCGCGCTGCTCAGCGCGCTCGACCCCACGACCACGCAACCCGACTACTACCGCCATCACTCAAAGCGCCAGGACAACGGCTACATCAGCAACCTGGTGCAGACGTGCAGAGAGGCCCTCGGCGCGCTGCCCTCCTACGCGGCGGTCGCACAGCCCGCCCTGCGAGCCGCCAGGAGCATAGTGGCCTATCAGGCCCTCAATCACGAGCAGGCGAGCGACCGTCCTGCCGCTCTTGCCCGCTGGGGCAGCGACGCCGCCCCGCCCGGCAGCGGGCTGCGCTGGTGGGAGGCGGCAGCCGCGGGCGCCTCCTCGATGACGGTCTTTGCGCTGATCGCCGCCGCTGCCAAGCCGGGGCTCAGCGCGGCCGAGACGACGGCCACCGAGCAGGCGTACTTCCCCTGGATCAGCGCGTTGCACGTCCTGCTGGACAGCCTGATCGACCGCACCCAGGATCTCGAGCACGGCCACCACAACCTGATCGACCACTACTCCTCGCCCACCGAAGCGGCGCATCGCCTGGAGTGGATCGCCGCGCGTGCGGTACACGCCGCCGAGGCGCTGCCCGACGGCGCCCGTCACGCGCTGATCGTGGCCGCGATGGCCTGCTTCTACCTGTCGGCGCCGCGCGCGAGGAGATCCGGTGGGGCAATCCCGGCCGCGCGCATACTGGCAGCGATGGGCGACCTGGCGACGCCGACGATGGCCGTGTTTGGCGCGCGGCGGATAGCCGGGCGCCTGCACGCTGGATCCACTTGAAACTCAAGTATTGGACTTTCCACTTGCCCGCTGTATGTACCGCGGCGATCATCGAAGTGCGTGACCCTGGATCTCGAAAAGGCCAAGGCGGCCTGTTTGGATCTGGAATCCCGCTTTCGTCTCGCCAGTGAGCGAGCCGGGCGCCCGCAAGGCTCCCGGCTCGCGCTTATGGCGGGTGGCTGGGGACCGACCTGCATCACATCTCGATGAGCGAAAGTGGCATCTCGATAGAGCTAACCAGAGCGCAGATCAATCAGGTCGTCCGCGGGGCCTCCCAGGAGGACAACGTGTCGAGCCTGCTGCGCGGATTGAGCGACAAGCGTGGCCTGGCCTCGCGGTTTCGCGCCCTGTCGGAGAGTCCCCGCCTGTCGCGCTCGCTGCTGCTCGGACTGCTCGTGTTCGCCTGCTTTCCCAGCGACGGAGATGCCCTGGCGGTGACCGACGTGGCCGCGCGGCTGCGCATGAGCCCAAGCACGACCCACCGCTATATGACCACCCTGCTGGCCGTGGGCCTGCTCGAGCAGGACCCGCGCACGCGCCGCTATCGGGTACCGCTGCCCGGCTGAGCGGGCACGGGCGCGATCGGCACGGACGCGTCCTCGCGCACGCTCGCAAACCCGGGCAGTTCGAGCTCGACGCGCGCGCCGCCCTCGGCTGAGCGGCCCGCCCGGGCGCTGCCCGCGTGGGCCTGCGCGATCGCGCGAACGATCGCAAGACCCAAGCCAGTCCCGCCCGAGGCACGATCGCGGGCCGCGTCGGTGCGGTGAAATCGGCGAAACACGCGCTCGCGCTGATCGGGCGCGATTCCCGGCCCGTCGTCTTCGACAATGAAGCGGATACGCGCAGGGTGGGTGGGATTCAAATCGGCAGGATTGGAATCTGCCCGATTGCATTCGACGCGCATGCGCACGATCCCGCGATCGGGCTCGGTGTGCTCGATCGCATTGGCGACCAGGTTGCGCAGCGCCTGGGCCAGGCGATCGGGATCGGCTCGCAGCGTCCCCGCCGGGACAGGCCCGAGCTGGAAGCGACGGATGGCTAGCAGGCTCATGCCGTCCCACAGCTCGCGCACGTAGGCGCGCAGCTCGATCGACTCGACCCGCAGGAACTGCGTCTGCTCGGCGCTGGCCAGCAGCAGCAGGTCGTCGATCAGGCGCGTGATCCTTGCGATCTCGGCCTGCACGAGCCTCTGCACGCGCCGCACCTCCTCGCCCGAGGGCGCGCTCTGGCGGGCAAGCACCTCCAGCTGGCCGCGGATCACCGTCAGCGGCGTGCGCAGCTCGTGCGAGGCGTCAGCCACGAATGCGCGCTGGGCCGCAAACGCGTCGGTCAACCTGTCGAGCATGTGGTTGAACGCGTCCGCCAGCACCTTGATCTCGTCGCCTTGGCCGCCGACGCGCTCGATTCGCGGATGCAGGTCGCCGGCATCCACGCGCGCTGCCACGCCAGCCATGCGTCGCAGCGGGCGCGAGACGCGACTGCCGATCAAGTACGCGCCAGCCAGCGCGCCAGCCAACGCGAGCAGACCGGCGAGGATGAACGTCCGCGCGACCCCCTGCTGGGCATGCGCGACCGCGGCCAGCGGCTCGCCCACGCCGACCGTCGCGCTCAGACCACCGCGCACGCGCACCACGCGCTTGAGCAGACGCAGGTTCCCAACGTCCGCCAGGGTCTCGGTCGAGTAGCCGGCCGCGGCGCTCAGCAGGTGTGCCGACAGGCGATTCTCCTGCGCCTGCTCGGCGGTCGTCTCGCCGTTGTCCGGAACAGCGGAGGTCGCGAGCAGCTCCGGGCGGTTGCTGGCCGGAGCTGCGTGTGGGATCAGCGCGAACAACAACGTGGAGCTTGCGCTGAACGGCTGATTGCGCACGTAGCGGGTGGCGACAGCCGACAGCTGCGCAGGAGTGCGGGTCCCAGCCGCCTGCAGGTTGTCGGCGAGCTCGCTCGCGTCCCCGGCGATCTCGCGGTCGATCTGGTGGCGCAGCTGGGTGCCGGTGCCGCTGTAGACCGCCACGAAGGCGATCCCCGTGCACAGCACGGTCACGAGCGCCACCCACCCCGCCAGCCGCCAGCGCAGTCCGACCGGGACCACGGCTCTGCGTACGCCCCGCATCGCGCTCAGCTGCCGCCCCCCAGCCGGTAGCCGACCGCACGGACCGTGAAGATCGGCGCTGGATCGTCGTCTCGGCCGAGCTTGCGGCGCAGGTAGCCTACGTACACATCGACGACGTTGGTCGCAGGATCGTGCTCATAGCCCCACACCGAGCTGAGAACCTCCTCGCGCGAGACCACCTGGCCGTGGTGGCGCATCAGGTACACCAGCAGCTCGAACTCGGTGCTCGACAGCTGTATCGACCGACCGCCGCGGCGCACCCTGCGGCTGAGCAGGTCCACGTCGATGTCCTGCACGCACAGGCTGCTCGCCGACGCCTGCGCGATCACCCGCAGATGGGCGCGAACGCGCGCGATCAGCTCTGCCATCGAGAACGGCTTGACGAGG
>Ga0209420_1000553_pt1 | contig 19226 bp, 13 predicted proteins | sample BlaSpr_A8_OM1_O1_FD_187972 | JGI IMG/M metagenome (GOLD analysis project Ga0209420, IMG submission 187972) | Forest soil microbial communities from Thunder Bay, Ontario, Canada - Black Spruce, Ontario site 2_A8_OM1_O1 (SPAdes) (version 2) | ecosystem: Environmental > Terrestrial > Soil > Boreal... | reverse complement strand
CACTATTGCGAACAGCGTCCGCACCGCCCGTCCTGGCTGAATCGTTGCTCCGTTCTGGAAGTAGCATTAGTTTCAATCAATCAGCGAGTCCCAGTTGGATGTTCGGCCAAAGAGGCATGATGAAGGGTCCCGCGTCAGCTTGCAAAGCTTTGGCGGTTCTGGGGAGTGCCTTTCTGGCGTTCCTCGGTGGATGCGGAGGCGGAGCCGGAGCCGGAGCGTCAGAAGGAAGTAACAACCCTGCTCTCCCTGAGTCCGCAGTTGAGATATTCATATCTCCAGTATCGGCGACCGTGGTTGTTGGAGCGTCCCAGCAATTCCAGGCGATGGTCGTGGGGACGAACGATACCTCTGTGACTTGGAGCGTCCTGGAAAGCGTAAGCGGCGGCACAATCTCCGCTACGGGTTTGTTTACCGCTGCAAACAATCCGGGCACTTACCATGTGATTGCGACAAGCGTCGCCGACACAACTAAGAGCGCGTCTGCGACGGTGGCCGTGCAGGCCGTCCAAGGGATCACTATTAATCCAGCGGCGACGTATTTGGGAGTTGCAGGGATGCGTACTTTCACGGTCGCGCCAGCCATGCCGGTTACCTGGGCTGTGGCAGAAGGATCAGTCGGCGGTACCATCGCTCAAACTGGCAGTTACACCGCCCCAGCGACCACGGGGACCTATCATGTGGTTGCAACCGAGACCGCAAACACGATCAATACCGCAATCGCAGCCATTACGGTGGTGCAATCAGGTTTCGCGTATGTTGGAAGTATGTCCCAACCGAGAGCGGCGCACACGGCAACTCTCCTGTCGGACGGTACGGTGCTTGTCATTGACGGTGGATATTTTGATATTGATGACATTTTAATACCAATTGCATCTGCGGAGCTGTTTGATCCCTCCGTCGATCACTTCGTGACAATTCAACAACCTTTAGTCGGGCGAGAATTTCATACGGCAACGATTTTGCAAAGTGGAAAGGTTTTGATCGCAGGCGGAGACGAGTTTAGCGGCTACCCTACAAACACGCCGCCGACTCAGGCGGCTGAGCTCTATGACCCAACCACCGGGACATTTGCGAACACGGGCAGCATGGTTGTAGCACGTTCAGGTCACACTGCAACCTTGCTCAGTGATGGCCGAGTGCTGGTCGTCGGAGGTTCATCGGACGCCCGTGCTGAGATCTACGATCCGACAACCGAGACGTTTTCGACGACTGGAAGCATGGCTGTGGCTCGCTCAGCGCACACGGCAACCATGTTGCCGAGCGGGAAAGTATTAATAGTGGGAGGGAAAGACGGCGCCATGAATCAAGCAATCCTGACCACAAATGCGTTGGCAACCTCCGAGATTTACGATCCCCAATCTGGCTCCTTCACTCTATCTGGCAACCTGTCATCGGCACGGGAAGGCCATACAGCAACTCTACTCAGTAATGGATCAGTTTTGGTGATAGGTGGAGCAAATACTGAAGTCCTTGCCAGCACGGAAATTTACGACCCGCCTACGGGACAGTTTGTGGCTGGCCCAAACTTAGCCGTACCGCGCACCAATCACACTGCGACGGCACTGGCTGACGGGACCGTATTGGTCGTCGGGGGAATCCCTATGGTGCCGGAAGTTTATGTCGGATATGCGCCAACCCCAACGGCAGAAATCTACGATCCTGGTTCGAGATCCTTCGTTCAGACCGGCAGCATGGCTGACGGCCGCTTCTGGCATACATCAACTTTGCTTCGCGACGGTCGGGTCCTGGTTATCGGAGGGGGCCACAGCGACGCGCCGTTATTCGGTTCAGACTCGGTAGCGACAGCCGAAGTCTATCGTTGAGATCGCGCGCCCAAGGATGGTTACGGGACGGGAGAAAAGTGTTACACGCTCAGCGGGGCCGATGCGCGTAGTAGTACGCGTCAGACTTCTTACTCGAACCGAGCATTACGGGCGGTACCTAAGCTTCGGAGTTCTTGGCGGACGGTAATTTCCCAACCCCAAGCGTGAGAGTTAAACTAAGCGGCGGAGGAGATCCGCCCATGCGCCGACTGGCCCCGGTCTTGGTTCTCTTCTTATGTCTTTCCGTCCAAGCGGCCACCTGCCCGGCGACGATTACCATCTGTGCGGCGTTTGAGGAAGCCCCGCTGATATTCCGCGGCCGTGTGATCGCGACCATCCAGCACGCGTCACCAATGCACGAATTCACCCGTCCCGATGGCAGCACTGTGCGGACCTATGAGTCCGTGATGACCGAGGATTTCCGGTTCGAAGTAGTCGAAGCGTTCAAAGGAACTCCTGACCGCGAAATCATAATCAGCGGAGCCAATGGACAATTTGAGGAAGGTAAGGAATACATCGTCTTCGCAACTTTCAATCCAGAAACGGGGACGGTGCAAACATCGATCTGTCTCCCAAACCATCTCGTCGAAGATCCCGATCAGGATTCCGATCTCGCCTGGCTCAGAGCTTATCCCACGGCACCGCCCACAGCCAATATCTTCGGGAAAGTCGCCATGAGCTATGGCGTTACTGAGATTCCGTCCATCAAGGTAACGCTCGCTGGATCGGAAAGCCGCACTACCTTTTCCGGGGAAGATCACAGCTATTCGTTCAACGGCCTCCCGCCGGGCACGTATACGCTGACCGCAATCCTACCAGCAGGTTATGTCAATTTGGAGAAGGACTCGGTCGGCGTCACGCTCGCTGCAAAGGGATGCGTCGAGGTAGACTGGGCAATCCGGCACGACACTCACATCAAAGGCACGGTCGCCGATGCCGGAGGTAGTCCTGTCTCTGGCGCGCGGATCGGGCTCTTACGGCCAGCGGAAAACCGGACTGGGTTTGACATTGTGAGCTACGAGCGAACCGATGTCGACGGGAATTACGATTTTTCCAAAGTCCAGCCGGGAGACTATTGGGTAGCCCTCTATTATTTGGGACCATTCAACGATGAACCTCACGCTCCTGTCTTTTACCCTTCTGGCGCCAATTCATCGTCCGCAAAACTCATTCATGTGGACCCATCCGCGAGCATCGAAAATATAAACCTGGTGTCCACTCCGGTCCTGCGCCGCGTCAGCTCTCACGTTCATGTTGTCAATCCCGATGGAACCCCGGTGACTAAGGCCCATGTAATCGCGAGCGATCCGCTGAGTCCGATCAACGCTTTATCAGCCACCGCGGATGAAAACGGCGATGCTGACATCATCCTTTACGAAGGCCGTGAATATCGCCTCATCGCCAGCGCGTCAGGTGATCGAGAGCCTGCTTGCGCGGGTCCTATCACGTTCATCGCCAAGGATGGTCTGCAACTTGGCACTCTGAAGCTCGACAAGACATTCGAGCAATGCCGCACGCTGCAGAAAGCAAAATAGGCGTCAGGCCGGTTTGAAGACAGATCCAAGAAACGGCCTCACAACGCTCGGCCTGCTGCGGCGCCCGAGGCCCAGGCCCACTGGAAATTGTAGCCGCCGAGTTGGCCGGTGACGTCAACCACTTCGCCGATGAAAAATAATCCGCGCACCCTGTTGCTTTCCATCGTTTTGCTTGACAGCTCATCGGTATCCACGCCGCCAGCCGTGACCTCGGCTTTTTCGTAACCCTCCGTATCGACGGGCCGCAGAATCCATTCGTGGACCTGGCGATCGAGCGCCGCCAACGCTTCATCGTTCCATGCGCTTGGCGCGTGCAGGTCAAGCCAGCGAGTGGCGAATCGCTGCGGCAGAAGCCCTGTGAATGCAGCGCGGGCGCTTGCCAGATTCCGAACTTTACCGGCGCGAATCGCCGCGGCCATATCGTGCCCGGGCGCCAGATCAATGCGAATCGGATTGCCAGCGTTCCAATACGATGAGATTTGCAGAATGGCCGGTCCGCTGACGCCGCGGTGCGTGAAGAGCATCTTGTCGCGAAAAGAATGATGATCCGCGGAAACGATGATCTCTGCGGAAACGCCAGCCAGATCGCAATACTGCTTACGATCTGCCGGCCCCAGCACAAATGGCACAAGACCGGGCCGCGTTTTGCGTACCCTCAAACCGAATTGGCGCGCCAAATCGTAACCGAAGGCCGTAGCTCCGATCTTGGGGATGGAAAGCCCGCCCGTCGCGACCACCAGAGCCGGCGCATGAAAGTTCGCCGAATCACACCGAACGATGAATTCAGTCGTGCGCTCGACCTCGCGGATAGTGCTTCCTGAGAAGATCTTTACTCCCGTAGCCTGGCATTCTGTTTCGAGCATCCGCAGAATGTCGTCCGCGGAGCGGTCGCAGAAGAGCTGTCCCTTCGCCTTTTCGTGATAGGGAATGTGGTGCTTCTCGACCAGGGCAATGAAGTCCGCCGGCGTGTACCGGGCGAGCGCGGATTTTGCGAAGTGCGGATTTGCGGATAGAAAGTTTTCCGGTTGGCAATGAAGGTTTGTGAAATTGCAGCGGCCGCCACCGGAAATCAGGATTTTCTTGCCGGGATGAGCCGCGCGCTCGATCACCACCACGCGTCGCCCGCGTTTGCCGGCTTCGATCGCGCACAGCAGCCCGGCGGCGCCGGCGCCGAGAATCAAAACGTCAAAGTCGAGCCGTGGGAGACTTCCGCTCAATCGGAATCGCCTTTTCTAAGAGCGCGCCGTTTTGGGGCATAAACGAGAATCGCTCCATGATGCCAACGCTCGACAGATTTGACCGGCGCGCCTCTAGTATCTACCTTCAACATCGGCCAAGCATGGGAGCCGAGCTGATGGTGGTTCTGCGCGTGCTCATCAGTTCGGCCGCTGTCGTTACCCAGGAACAGCTGTACCACGTCGCGATTGCGCCTTATCCCCAGCAATGCTAAAAGAGAAACTGGTGCCTTGCAGGCATGGCTGGCCAGTTTCTTAGCGTATTCTAAGAGCCCAGGGATCGAGTGTCCGAACCTATCCGATTTGACGGCGTTGAACGCCGCCGCAATCCAAGGCCGCTGGATGCCCGCCAGTCTGGCGAGGTCGCCGTTTTCCACGAACTCGGCAAAGCGCTCACCAGTTCGCTCCAGCTCGACCAGGTTCTGAACACGATCATGGAGAAGATTGACGAATTTCTCCGCCCGGACACCTGGTCCATGCTGTTGCTTGACGAGGCGACGCAGGAGCTCCACTTCGAGTTAGCCATCGGCAAAGGTTCCGAGGCGCTGCGCGATGTGCGCATCAAGTTGGGGCAGGGAATTGCCGGATGGGTGGCGCAAAATGGCCGCGCCGTGATTGTACCGGACGTCAGCAAGGATACGCGTTTTTTCGCCAAGGTGGACGAGCAAACGAGGACGGAGACGCGCTCGATCGTCGCGATCCCGGTACGTTTTCGCGATCATTGCCTAGGCGTGATCGAACTGGTGAATTGCGTCGGCCCCGACGGGTTTGATAATCGCGATATGGCGTTACTCGAAGCTCTAGCGGATTTCGCCGCGATCGCCATCGAGAACGCGCGGCACGTCGAGCGCATCCATGAGCTCACCATCACGGATGACTGCACGAACCTCTACAATGCGCGCCACCTGCACTCGGTGTTGGACAAGGAAATCTATCGATCGCAGCGCTACGGCTACGAATTTTCGGTGATATTCGCCGACCTCGATCATTTCAAGCGCATTAACGACACCTACGGCCACCTTGTCGGCTCAAAGCTGCTGGCCGAGATTGGGCAAGTCCTCAAGTCGCATTGCCGCCTGATTGATTTTGCGTTTCGCTACGGCGGGGACGAATTCGTGGTTTTGCTGCCACAAACCTCGAAGGAAAGCGCCTGCATCGCGGCGCGCCGTTTGCACAAGCTGATTGGCGATACGGTATGGCTGCAAGCGGAAGGTCTCGATATTCAAATCACGGCCAGCGTAGGACTGGCCTGCTATCCGTCCGACTCAAAGACCAAGGTACAGCTCTTGCAGCTCGCCGACGAGGCCATGTACTCGGTGAAGAATTCCACGCGAGACGGCGTCGCCGCCACCGGCCAAGGTTTTCTGGTTACCAAATAATTTCGCCCGTCCATTTCAGCGACGATGAACCGCGCCCACGCTCAAGGGTCGCCCTGCATTTGGCGATACTTCGCTTTACATCCTGTCTTAACTATGATTAATATCAGTCATTAGCCGAGGTTGTCCCTACTGGACCGTGGAATGGCCCGCAAACAAGCCTCGCGAGCGGGCTCACATGTCGCGCATCGTTGTTGTAGCTTTGCTTGTCTTTCCTTTCTTGACGCTTCTTGCCGGCGCGGTCTGCGCCCAGGGTGAAACGACCAGTGCCATCCTGGGTCAGATCACGGATTCGGCAGGCGCCGCCATTCCAGGCGCCACGGTGACGATCGTCAATCATGAAACCGGCGCGAAACGCGTCGCAAAGACCGATTCGGCAGGCCGTTTTAATTTCCCGCAACTCATCCCAGGCGCTTACACGGTTCGTGGCGAAGCGGAGGGCTTTGCGCCCGAGGAAAGTGGCAATGTGGTTTCCGCTCTGGGCCAAAAGCAGACGGTCCATTTTGTTTTGAAGGTCGCCGCAACAAGACAGATTGTGGAAGTGAATGGCGACGCGCCGCTTCTTAATCCGGAAAACGCCAACACCTCAACCACCCTGGCAGCGCCCGCCCTTGAGAATCTCCCGAACCCCGGCGGCGACCTTACCTACCCACTCCAATTTGCCGCAGGGGCGCTGATCAATACCGCCGGCAGCGGGAATGATTTCGTCGGCGGCACCAACGGCTACGGCAACGTGGAATTCAACGGTCTGCCGGCCCTTTCGAACGGCTATATCGTGGATGGGTTGGAGACGAACGATCCACTTACAAATCTCAACAGCGGCCTTTCCACAAATCTCGTTCTCGGATTGAACTCCATCTCGGAAGTTACCGTGAATACCCTTTCGTATTCCGTAGACCAGGGACGCTATGGCGCGTCGCAGATCAATTACGTAACCAAATCCGGTACGAATCAATTCCACGGAAACATCTACGAGCTATGGAACGGGTCTGTTTTGAACGCTGCCGATTTCTTCACGAATGCAACCTCCGGCAACCACAAGCCTCGCTCAACCGTAAATCATTTCGGAGGCAGCGTCGGCGGCCCGATCGCGCACAATAGACTTTTCTTCTTTATAGACAGCGAATGGGTGCGCATCGCGCTTCCCATCGTCACGGCCACTACGGTACCGACCCCGGCATTTCAGAACTACGTCCTCGAACAGCTTCCCCTGGGTGGAAGGGATTCGATCACCGGATCCGTTTATCAGCCGTCTCCGCAGTCCGTGCCGTTCTATCAGAAGATGTTTTCGCTCTATGGAAACACTAGCGGCATACCTCTCGCCGTGCCCGGCTGTCCATTGAATTCAAACGGCACACTGGCGAATGGCGATCCGCCCAACGGAAACGGCTGCGCCAATCGGCAAAGCACCTCGCACTCGAGCGACGACCACGAACAAGTGCAAACGCTTCGCCTGGATTACAACATCAGCGACAAGAACACCGCCTGGCTGCGCCTTCAGGCCGACACCGGTCTGCAGGCTGCCTACACCGATCCGATCAATCCGTTATTTGACGCCATTTCACCGCAGCCTCTCTATTCCTTTGCCGCCGGCTACACGCACGTTTTTTCGCAGAACCTTGTGAACTATTTCAACCCCGGGTTTTCCTGGTACGAGAGTCTTTTCGGTCCAAGCGATTTTCAGAAGACGCTATCTGCCTTCCCGATGGTCCTGCAGGGAAGTGGCGCCAACGCTCCTTTCACGGCTGTAGGTGGGCTGGACAATACTTGGGTGCAAGGCCGCCGCGCGTCGCGTTTCTTCCTGAATGACAACATGGCGTGGACGCGTGGGGCACACGAACTGCGCTTCGGAACCAACACGCGTATCTTTCGCTTGAACGACTACGATTTCGGCGAGGGCACTGTACCCACGATCACTTATACAACCCTGCCACAATACATCTACGGAGTCGGCTCGACCGCGCTCGAGGCCTTTCCCCAGGCTGGCAACGAACCCTTTCGCTTCTTGAATGTTGATTTGTACGCGCAAGATACCTGGAAGCTGACGCCAAGACTCACTTGGACCTTCGGGGTTCGGGATACATTCAACTCGAACCCGCTCAATCCACATGACGAAATTGGGCGTCTCGGCGGTTCCTTTGACTCGATTTCGCATGACGTGAATCAGCCGCTCAGTGCCGTGATTCAAACGCATCTTGGTAATCTATTTTCCTCCACACCGATCGCTATCTTGCAGCCGAGAAGCGCGATAGCGTGGCAATTCGAGCCCAACACAGTTGTCCGCGCCGGATTTGGCCTGTTCAGCGATCTGCTACCCGGCACGGTCGCCGATTTGATCGGCGTCAATCCGCCCTATTCGAAAACGTTCGAAGGCGGCCTGCTCGGCAACGTGGGCGGCTCGGAAATCGCACCCGGCGTACCGGGTAGCGCCATCAACGCCGTGTCGGCGGCAAACCAGTCCTTCGTTTCTGGATTCCAGCAGGGCCAGCTTTCCTGCGCTTCGCCGCTAGCCAATCCTGCCTCCTGTATTCCTCCCGTCGCCATCACCGCCGTGCCGAGTGGGGAGCTACACGCGCCATACTTCATGGAATGGAGTGTGGGAATTGAACATCAATTCGGAAGCAGCGCTAGCGTCAAGGCCCAGTACGTCGGCACTCGTGCCATCAACCAGCCATATACCGAGCAGGTGAACGGGTATCAGACGGTGTGCAACGGCTGTTTCGCGCCATTCCCCTATGAGCGGCCAACCGATCCAAGGTTCGGCGCGGTCACGCAATTTGCCACCGGCGCTACAAGCCACTATAACGGCCTGCAACTCACCGCTATGAAACGCCTAGGCCACGGCCTGCAAGGCCAGATTAACTACACCTGGAGCCGCTGCATGGACGAAGTTTCGAATGGCGGCTTTCTACAGTTCGCGGCTGGAGGAATTCTGTCGCCCCTGCCAAACGATCTTGCCCGCAACTATGGCCCTTGCGATTATGACATCCGCGGCAATCTCACCGCACAATACGTCTATCAGTTGCCGCTCAAAGTGAAGAATCATTCGCTGGCCTACGCGGTGAATGGTTGGCAAGTGTCGGGAACATTTCTATGGCACAGCGGAGTTCCATTCTCGGTTCTCAGTACTCCCTACTCGGCCAACGGAGATGGCATCGTGAACGGCAGTGGTCCTCAATTCGCCAGTGTGGTGCCCAGCGTTCCCTTATACGAACACAGTTTCCTTGCAAACGTGACGCAACCCGGAACCATCCAGTGGCTCAACCCGAACGCTTTCTCTTCCGCCGTCGATCCGAGCACCGGGGCCTGCTACGGTGGGGATAGTCCGGCGAATTGCCAGTTCGGAAACCTGGGACGCAACGCGCTGCGCGGACCTGATTTCTTCTGGAGTGATTTCTACCTGACGAAATGGTTTCCCCTCACGGAGCGAGTGAAGTTGCGATTTGACGCTCAATTCTTCAATGTTTTTAACCATCCCAATTTTGGATTGCCGAGCTTGGTGCTGGCCGGAGTGCCAGGCAAACCCACCACGCAGGTGGGCTTTGGAGCGCTGACATATACGACCTCGCCTCCCACGGGTTTGTTGGGTGTCGGTTTGGGTGGAGACAGTTCGCCACGCATGCTGGCGTTTCAAGCTCGGCTCGAATTCTAGGAATCCGTGCGTGACATTGCCGGCTGGATGAACGCCTGCGGTGAAGTTTGGAACGATGCTTTTCCTTAGCGGCGTTTTCGATACGTTCTCGCGGGCGTGCCGCTGAAATAGTCTAAAATGATTTGAGGCGCGGCCTGCGCCCATCATGCGAACAAGTCAGGCGAATCGTTACGCGCGTATCGCCGCCGGTTTGGCGGCGGCCATCGCTTTGGCGGTGCTGGGGATTTATCTGCGCCGTGCCTGGCAGGATCGGCTCGATGCCAGGAACGCCCCGCCGCCGGTCCCCGTGTACGTGGAAAAGACGTCGCAAACATTTTCTTATTCGAAGACCACGCGAACCGGTACGCTTTTCACCATTCGCGCCGCGCACGCCATTGAGTTTAAGGACAGGAATCGCACCGCGCTGCAGGATGTGTGGATCAGCGTTTATGGCGCGGATGGCTCGCGGGCCGACAACATTCACACGCACGCTTGTGACTACCAGCCGGACTCCGGACAGATCGTTTGTGCCGGCGAAGTACGGATGGAGTTGCAGAGCGCGGAGCAAGCGAAACGTTCCGCGAATCCTGCCGGTACCGCCGCTTCGGCTCAGAGCCCGGCGGCCGGCGAGGCGGACCCACAAGTGATCCACGTAGTCACACGGGGCGTTTCATTCGATCGCGATTCGGGTGACGCTTCGACGGACCAACCCGTGGACTTCCAATTGCCCTCGGGAGAAATTCACGCCGTCGGTGCCAAGTACCATTCTCAAGATGGCGGAATGGAGCTTCTCCACGAAGTTCGCATGAAGCTCCGGCCGCCTGCGGAAGCCTCGGCGGCGCACAAGTCTCCGCAGACATTGCCGCCCGTCGACATTGCCGGTAGCAGCCTCGAATATAACGGCGGTTCGCGTGTTCTGCTGGTCCACGGACCGGTGCTCGCCACGCAGAATGTGGCAGGAGGCGTGCGTGAGCTTCGCAGTGCCGTACTCAACGTCGCGCTCGACCCCCAGTTCAAGGTTCATCGCATGATCGCGAACGGTACTCCAGGGCATCGTGCTGAGGTTCACTCCACCGGCGCTGGCGCCCCTTCTTCGTCCATACTCGCCAATGAGTTTGTGGCTGATGTCGCCCCAGCGGGCTGGATCGAAACTCTTCACGCATCCGGCGATATCGAAGCAGAAATGAAGACCAGCGCGGCCGAGGATCGCATGACGGCAGGCCACCTCGATATTCAGATGGCTTTGAAGGTCAACCAGCCTCGCGTGATCACGGCCACTGATTCAGTTCGGCTGGATGCGCAGGAGTCCGAATTATCGCGCCATCTGGATACCTCCGCAGTGCGGCTGGACTTCGCCGATACCGGCACGGGACCTCCCGGCCAACACTCGAGTCTTGTCCTGCAGCATTTAGAGACGCTTGCCCCGGGTACCTTGATTTGGCAAGAACCCGCTACCTCCGCGGCAACCCATTCCTCTAAGCCTTCGAGAGCGTTGCGTAGCACGCGACTCACGGCGCAGAAAATCGAAATGGATTTTGGCGCACGGAACCGATTGAGCCGGTTGTTGGGCCACAATGGCTCCGAAGTGGAGCGAACACAGCCTGGCCAACCTCCCCAAACCTCCACCTCGAAGGAACTCGAGGCAACTTTTGACAACGCCGGGCAGTGGGCGTCCATCGTCCAGACAGGAAACGTCCGAGTCCACAGCGCCGACCGGAACGCCCAAGCTGATCGGGGGGAATTCTCGCGTGAAGCTGGCCTGATGACGCTCTTGGGGGCTGCGCAGGCCTCCGATTCGCAAACGCTCACGATTGCGGATAAGCTCACTTTCGATCAGACCAGCAGCGAAATGGGCGGCGAGGGGCATGTTCTCACCACCTATTTGAAGTCTTCGGGCGCGGGGGTGGCGGGTCCGAATTTCGGCCCACAGCCTGCGCACGTCAAGTCCGATCACCTCAGGGCTAATTCTCAAACCGGCAAAGCTCTCTATACTGGCCGTGCCCGGTTGTGGCAAGCCGACTCGACCGTGGAGGCCGATGAGATTGAGCTGAATCGCCAAGCGAATCAGATCGATGCGCGCGGCAACGTCCACGGGCTTTTCCTCCAAGCCCCGCCCGTGGCAGCAGGGCATGTGCCCGGACCCGACGCACCGGTATCGGCACGAAAGACCCGCTCGCCGGAAAAAGCCACATCGCAATCGGCCCGAGTTGGACCTGGTCAGCCGAGTGTGTGGCACGTTACCTCGGGAACCCTTACCTATTGGCAAGACCAGGCTCGGGCGCATCTGGACCGGGGATTTGAGGCTGATGCGCAAGACATTACCGTCAATGCGCAATCTGGCGACCTATTTTTCACTCCTGCGGCGGCTGGTCCTGGGGGGGGCACGCAGCAGCGCATTGACCACGCCACTGCCTCGGGCGATGTCCATATCTCCCAAGATGACCGCCGCGGAACAGCCGAGCATGGCGAGTACCTCGCGACGGAGGGCAAAGTGGTGTTGTCGGGTGGAACTCCAACGCTATCTGATACTTCTGGAAATACAACTACCGGGCGGCAATTGACCTTCTATATAGCCGATGATACGATTCTCGTGCAGTCAGAAGAGGGATCAAAGACTGTACGCCGCCGGATCGAGAAATGAGCCGGTGATACAAACACTTCAGGCTGTCGAGCTCAGCAAGTCATACCGGGGGCGGCGGGTCGTCAACAACGTTAGCTTGGAAGTCCAACAGGGTGAAGTAGTTGGGCTGCTTGGGCCCAACGGTGCCGGAAAGACCACCACGTTTTATATTCTGGTTGGCTTGGCCAAACCGGATGCCGGGCATGTGCTGCTCGACGGGGAGGAAATCACCGATTTTCCCATGTACCAACGGGCTCGCAGTGGTATCAGCTACCTGCCCCAGGAGCCCTCAGTTTTCCGCCAGTTAACGGCAGAAGAGAACTTGATTGCCGTGCTTGAGACCCTCTCTCTCACGCCCGAACAGCAACGCGACCGTTTGGAAGAGCTTTTGGCGCAGGTCGGGCTCGAGAATGTCCGGTATAATCGGGCGTACTCGCTCTCCGGAGGCGAACGCCGCCGCCTGGAGATCGCCCGGTCCCTGGTTCTGGAGCCGGCTTTTATCCTGCTGGACGAGCCGTTTTCCGGGATTGATCCATTGACGGTTGTGGATTTGCAGAGGATGATCGCAGAATTGAGCAAAAGCGGGATCGGCGTCCTGGTCACCGATCACAATGTGGCGGCCACTCTATCCGTTACGCACCGGGCGTACATCATCAGCAGCGGCCGCGTTTTATTCTCGGGCACGCCCAAGGAGTTGAGCGAGGACTCCGAAGTCCGGCGCGTTTACCTGGGCGAGCGGTTCCGGCTCCATTAAGGGCTTGCGGCCACACGGGCACATCCGATCATGAATTGGCTTCAACCCAAACTTCACCTGCGGGTCGCTCAGCGGCAGATTCTGACGCCGGGCCTGGTACAGATGGTCAGCGTGCTCGCGCTGAACCGGCTCGAACTTCGCGAGATGATCAATCACGAATTGGTGGAAAACCCCGTACTTGAGGAAGTCACCGAAGACCTGCCCGTCAGCGAAGACTACAGCAATGAGACGTTCGTAAAGGCTGAAACCGAGAAGGTCCCCGAAACGCCGGAGCGCAACCCGTTTGACGAGTTTGACGTTTCTGCCCTTTATCAATACCTGGACAGTGGGCCGCAGGAAAGCGACCACAATCGCGAGCGCGAAATCATAGAGCAGCCGTCTTTTGACAAGTTTCTCTCGTCTCCCACCGGCCTCACCGAGCACCTCGAGTGGCAATTGCGCGCCACGATCTGCTCCGAGCAGGTGTCCGCCATCGCGGAAGTGATTATCGGCAATCTGGACGAAAACGGTTACCTCACGGCCTCCCTCGAAGAGCTTGCGAAAAACGGCAACTATTTGATGGAAGACGTGGAGGAAGCCCTCGCCGTCGTCCACGAACTCGATCCGCTGGGTGTAGGGGCGCGCAACCTGCGCGAGTGCCTGCTATTGCAGCTTCGCGCGCTCGACCCGCAGAACACGCTGGCGCAACAGATCGTCTCGGAATGTTTGCCGAAACGGCCCAATGCCGCCAACGGCGATAGTCCCTTGGAAGTGGATTCACCGCTCACGCGGCTTCTGCAGACCAATCAGCCCAAGGATATTGCGCGAGCTTTGAATCGTCCCGTGGAGCTGGTGAAGCGCGCGATGGACGTGATCCGGAGGCTCGATCCTCGTCCTGGTCTGCGCTACAACAAGACGCAGCCGCGGCTCGTCGAACCCGACGTTTATTTCCGCAAGGTGGATGACCAGTGGCAAGTCTTTGTGAATGAAGATGATTTGCCGCAACTGCGGCTCAGCCCGACGTACCGGCGTTTGCTTTCGCGCGACGCCGCCGACCGCGACGTTCGCAACTATGTGAAGGAGCGCTTTACCGCCGCTTATCAGCTTCTCAAAAATATCGAGCAGCGAAAACACACTATCTTGCGCGTTTGCCAATCCATCATTCGCCGCCAGGGCGAGTATTTGGACTTTGGTCCCGATCATTTGAAGCCCATGATGATCAAGGAAGTTGCCGAAGAAGTCGGCGTGCATCCTTCCACGGTTAGCCGCGCCGTTTCCAGCAAGTACGCGCACACGCCGCAGGGTGTGGTGGAGTTGCGGTCTTTTTTTTCGGAATCGGTGAACGGTCCGGAGGGCGGCAATATGTCGCTGCTCTCGCTGAAGCGCCTCGTGAAGAAAATGATCGAGGAAGAAGACACCTCCAAGCCTCTGACCGACGATGCCATCGCTAAGAAGCTGAGCGACGCCGGCATTCAGGTCACGCGCCGCACGGTCGCGAAATATCGCGAAGACCTAAAGATTCCGAGTACTCACCAGCGCCGGGTCAAGGTTTAGGGCGCCCCAGGCCATGAAGCCCACGCGGACCCGAGACCGCCGCCACCTCGTGATCCTTACGGGACTGAGCGGATCGGGCAAAAGCACCGTCCTCAAGACTTTCGAAGACCTTGGTTTCTACTGCGTCGACAACCTTCCCGTCGGACTGATCCGCACCTTTGCCGATCTCCCCATGGGCGGCGAGGAGGAAATCTCCCGCGCCGCGTTGCTGGTGGACGCTCGCGAAGGCGAACAGATTGCCAAGCTCCCTGAGACGGTGCGAGCCCTCCGCCATAACGGCGTGCAGGCGGAGCTTGTGTTTATCGAGGCCTCGGACGAAGCCCTGCTGCGCCGTTTCAGCGAGACACGCCGGCCGCATCCTTTGGGTCACGATCGGCCCGTGCGCGACGGCCTCACTCGCGAACGCCGCCTGATGGCGCCGATTCGCAAGCTGGCCGATGTCGTAATTGACACGACAAAGTTCAACGTTCACGAATTGCGGCAATTCATTACTCGCCGCTTCGATACGCGCGACCAGAAATCGATGCTCGTCTCGGTCGTTAGTTTTGGCTATCGCTACGGCATTCCGGCCGATGCCGACTTGGTCTTCGACGTGCGCTTCTTGCCGAACCCGCAATTTGTCGCGCGTCTGCGCCGCTACTCGGGGAAAGACCGCCGGGTGGCGAGTTACATCCGCTCGTTCCCGCAAACCGGCGAATTCTTGCAGAGAATCGAAGGTCTGCTCGTCTATTTGATTCCGCACTACATTCGCGAGGGCAAGAGCTATTTGGCGATTGCTTTCGGCTGCACGGGTGGCCGGCACCGTTCCGTAATGCTCGCAGAGTCAATGCGCAAGATTCTGGCGAAACACGGCTATGCTACAAAAGTGATTCATCGTGACCTGAGCAAGTGACTTTCCTAAGCTTGACATTTAATGCTCGCGTTCGTAGCGTTGCGGAGCTCCGAGGCGGAGCGCCTGTTCTGCGGGACAAAACGCGTTGAAGATTCCACTCGAATTTCGCAGGCTCTTTGGCGCCGTGCGTCGTTACCGGTGGGGCCTGGTATTGGCGGTGATCTTGATGGCCCTGGTTGGCGCCGCAGAAGGGTTCACCGCATTAATGGTGCGGCCCGTATTTGACCGCGTTTTGAAACCCTCCAGTGATGGAAACGCCTCGCCGCTCGTTACGCTGCCCTGGAATCACCGGACGATCTATCTAAATTCGTTCTTTCCGAGCACCATTCATAATCCGTGGACCATCTTTGCGATTTCGCTTTTGGCGATCGCCATCGTCAAGGGCATCGCCGAATTCAGCGGCACCATGATCGTGCAATACATCGGCCTCGCGGTGGTTACCGATCTTCGCAATCAAATTTTCGGTAAGCTCATCCGCCAGCCCATCGGTTTTTTCCAGAATCACCCCATCGGGCGACTGATGTCCGCGGTGATCAGCGATGTCGAGAGGGTGCGCAACACGCTTTCCGATTGGCTCGCCGATTCGCTTCACCAGGTATTCAGTCTCGCGGCCCTCGCGGCAGTGATGTTCTTTGTGAACTGGAAGATGGCGCTCGGCTCGATGTTACTGATCCCACTCGTCGCGTGGCCTATCGGCAAGCTGGGCCGCAGTATCCGCAGGTCTTCCGAAAAGAGCCAGGCGCGTTTGGGCGAGCTCACGCAAATCATTCAGGAAAATATCGCCGGCAACCGCGTTGTGAAAGCATTTGGCATGGAAGATTTCGAGATCGCGAAATTCAAAGAAACCTCTCGCCGTTGGCTGCGAGAAAATGTGCGTTGGGTGATGGCGTATGTGATCACCTCGCCGTTCATGGACATTCTCGGCGCCGTGGTTCTGGCGATGATTCTCCTTTACGCCCGCAATGAGATCAATCACGGTATCCTCACCGAAGGCGAGTTCATGACGTTTGTGGTGGCCTTGCTGACCGCGTATGCTCCCGTCAAGCGCATGGGCTCCTTCTATCAGCAGCTCGAGCAGGCGCGCGGCGCCACCACACAAGTGTTCAATTATTTGTCCCTCGAAGAAGAGCGGCCGGATCAGCCGGGTGCCATTGCGCTTCCGCCGTTTTCGCGAATGGTGGAGTTTGACGATGTCGATTTCGCCTATGAGGGACAGGGTGTGACGCTGAGCCACATTCGTTTGACGGCCAGCGCCGGAGAAATCGTCGCCATTGTCGGTCTGAGCGGGGCAGGGAAGACTACTTTGCTCAACTTATTGCCCAGATTCTTTTCGCCCACTTCGGGTGCGGTGCGCATGGACGGCTACGATCTGCGCGATGTTTCGCTGCGATCGTTGCGCGACCAGATCGCCATCGTCACGCAGGAAACGATTCTCTTCAATGAAACGATCTGGAATAACATCTGTTACGGCCATCCAAACATGGCGCGCGAGCGGGTGATCGCCGCCGCGAAAGCGGCGCTCGCCCACGACTTCATCGAGGAAATGCCCGATGGCTACCAAACGTTGATCGGCGATCGCGGGCAGCGTTTGAGCGGCGGCCAGCGCCAACGCATCGCCATCGCGCGAGCTCTCTTGAAGGATTCGCCCATCCTCATTCTGGACGAAGCGACTTCTGCGCTGGACTCCGAATCCGATAAGCTCGTCCAAAACGCCCTGGCCAATTTGATGATCGGCCGAACGGTCTTCGTGATTGCGCATCGCCTTTCCACCATTCGCCGCGCGGACAAGATCGTCGTGCTCGATGAAGGCACAATCAGCGAGGTGGGCACGCATCAGGAATTGCTCGCCAAAGGCGGCCTCTACGCGCGGCTCTATGAAATGCAGTTCGCGGAAAGCGACGCGCCGGTACACTCTGCACCCGCCGCTGCGGGCCCGGTGCCAGGCGCCTTATGAGTTCTCCGGTTGCCCGCACGAATTCGCCGGAAAGCTCCGGGAAGTCCGCGCTGAAGTCCATGACGGGTTTTGCGGAAGCGCGCCTCGAACATGACGGCTGGGCCTTGCGCGTGAGCTTGCGCAGCGTAAACCATCGTTTCCTCGATTTGCATCTGCGATTGCCCGAAGGCCTCGAGGCGCTCGAGCCGGAAATTCGACGTGTGCTGCGTGACCGCCTGCGGCGCGGTCATGTGGACGTCAACGTTCGCGTGGACGCTGCTGGAGCTGCCGCCGTCAGAATCAATCGCGAACTGGCGGACACCTACCTCCGCGAAGTGCAGGCGCTTCGCCGGCAGTTTCCGTCGGCTCCCGAGCCGGACCTGGTGGCGCTAATGCGTTTGCCTGGTGTGGTGGCGGCCTCCGGCGCCGCGGCCGGCGCGTTGGGCGAGGAAGAATTAGCAGGCCTCGCGGTGCAGGTGGGCGCGTGCCTCGAACAAGCCGTCGAGCGTCTCGACCAGATGCAGCGTGCAGAAGGCATCGCGCTTGCAACCGAGATGCGCTCTCGCCTCGCTCAAATCGCCTCGCACGCCAAACAAGTCGAGTCGCTGGCCGTGAATCTCCGTCCCGCATATGCCGCGCGCCTAGAGGCCCGGCTCAGGGAGTTGCTCGGAGACGTCAATCTCGACACGGCGCGCCTGGCTCAGGAAGCCGCCATGCTCGCCGAACGCAGCGATACCAGTGAGGAGTTGGCGCGTCTTGCGAGCCACGTCGAACAATTTGGTAAACTGATTGCCATCGGCGGTGAACTCGGCAAGAAGCTCGACTTTCTGCTCCAGGAAATGCAGCGGGAGGCGAATACGTTGCTCTCGAAGACTTCTGGAGCCGAGTCCGGCGGCCTGCAGATCACGGATTTCGCTCTCGAAATTAAATCCGAAATCGAAAAGTTGCGCGAGCAGGTGCAAAACATCGAATGACCGCGGCAGCCCCGAGCGAACCCATCGTATTCGTGATTTCCGGCCCTTCCGGGTCCGGAAAATCGACGCTCGTGCCCAAGCTGCTCGAGCTGCCAAACACGATGTTTTCCATCTCGTGCACTACGCGGCGGCCGCGGGCCACGGAGTCCGCCGGAAAATGGTATGATTTTGTTTCAGAGGAAGAGTTTGACTGCATGGTCCGGGAAGATGCCTTCCTCGAGTATGCGTGCGTTTTCGGCAAGCATCGTTACGGCACGCCGCGAAAATGGCTCGATCAGGCGCGGGAACTGGGAATGGATCTTGTGCTTGAGATCGATGTTCAGGGCGCCGCGCAGATTCGCCAGAAATTGCCGCGTGCGGTTACCATATTCATCGTCCCGCCTTCGCGCGCCGAACTCGAGCGCCGAATCGTGGGGCGCGGGCAAGACTCACCCGAAGAAATCGCGCGGCGGCTGGAACGTGCGCGGGGTGAGATGAAAAGTTTCTCGCAGTATGATTTCATCGTGGTGAACGATGATCTCCAGCGGGCCGGGCGCGAGGTGCAGGCCATTGGTATCGCGGCTCGTTGCCGAAACGGTCATGCGCGCCGGATCGTCGAGACCATTCTGGAATCCTTTGGAGGGTAGATGACCATGGTACAGCAAAGTCGCGCGCCCGAGAGCAGATTCGCTTACGTAGTGGTTGCCTCGCGACGCGCGCGGCAACTGATGAACGGAGCGCCTCCTATGGTGGCGAATCCGCACTCCCTGAAACCCACCCGGGTTGCCATGGAAGAATTGCAGGGCGGTACGCTGGAATTCGATATTCCGCCGGTTCCCGTCGGACCGTCGGCCGCCGAGGAAGCCAAGCGCCGCAGCGGCTAGCGCTGCCGGTCCTGCCGATGCGCGTAGCAATCGGAGTCACGGGAGGCGTGGCGGCTT
>Ga0209420_1000552_pt1 | contig 19230 bp, 11 predicted proteins | sample BlaSpr_A8_OM1_O1_FD_187972 | JGI IMG/M metagenome (GOLD analysis project Ga0209420, IMG submission 187972) | Forest soil microbial communities from Thunder Bay, Ontario, Canada - Black Spruce, Ontario site 2_A8_OM1_O1 (SPAdes) (version 2) | ecosystem: Environmental > Terrestrial > Soil > Boreal... | reverse complement strand
CAGGCCACGGACCCCGGAGGCCGCGGCGTGCCGCAGGGTAGCGGCATCTGTCGACGCGCTCAGCGCGACGAACACGGTGTCCGGTGCGGAGCGCACCGCCTGCTCGATGTCGCGGTTGGACGACGCCAGCACCCGCACGTCCAGCGGTATCTCGGCGGTCCCGCCGACCCGGCGCAAGCGCTGCTCTTCGATAACGCGCAGCAGCTTGGGCTGCAGCTCGGGCTTCATCTCGGTCAGCTCGTCGAGCAGCAAGGTGCCGCCGTTGGCAACTTCGAAGCATCCTTCCTTGCGCCGGTCGGCGCCGGTAAACGAGCCGCGCTCATGCCCGAACAGCTCGCTCTCCATCAGGGTCTCGGGAATCGCCGCGCAGTTGACGGGGACGTAAGCCGCGTCGCGCCGCGGCGACAACTCGTGGATCGTGCGCGCCACCAGCTCTTTGCCGGTGCCGCTCTCGCCGGTTATCACCACCGACGCGGACGATTGCGCCAGCCGCTCGATAGCCGTGATCACCTTGCGCATCGGCAGCGAGCGACCGAACAGCGGGCCCAGCTCCCCGACCTCGGCCAGGCGTCGACGCAGAGTCGAGTTCTCCTCGCGGATGCTGATGTTGTCGGCGAGGTTGTGGAGCACGCGCTGCAGATGCGCCGGGTCAACCGGCTTGCGCATGTAGTCGAGCGCGCCCTGCTTGAGCGCTTCGACCGCGTCGGGTATTTCGCCCTGCCCCGAAATCATGATGGTCGGCAGGTTAAGCCCGAGCTCGCGGATATCGTGCAAAAGCTCGAGACCGCCCTTGCGCGGCATCCTCAAATCCGAGAGCAGGATATGCGGATCGAAGCTGGAAATAAGCTCGAGCGCCCGCACCCCGTCCTCGGCGATCTCGCCGCGAAAGCCCCACGCCGCGAGCGACTCGCGCCACTCCTCGTGCGTGTTGACGTCATCTTCGGCGATCAGAACTCGAATTTCATTTGCCATTGGTTTTCCAGCGATCAGATGCGTTGACGTTGTAGACTCGCCGATGCACTGCAACAACCGTGCGCGGTTGCTGGTAGAGGCAAAAATAGTATGACTTATGTAGGAATTACGTTCAAAAGCTTGGGCGGATTCATCGCGGATCGGTAATTCTTACTCGGTAACTATTACCGATACCTGGCAGCGTTCCTTTCTTTCGTTCTTTGAGGATGGCAATTCGTTGGGGGCAAGGCGTGCTCAGTTAGTCAGTCTAATCGCAGACCGCTTGAATGTCGGGGCACAGCGGCTCTCTACCGCGAAGAAGCAGCCCCGATATTGGTCTGCGTCTCGGATCCCAGCACGAATCAAGTTGTCCCAGAAAGCTGTTCCACATTACGCAGATCGGCTTGCAGCAATATTCGCCGAACGCATCCGTGTATTCGATTGTCCCGACAATCTCAAAAGGGAGACGGCCCTTAGGCTGGACTCCGCGCTTGGCGTCTTCAATTTCTGTGGTTTTGATTGCCAGCCGGAGTTCTTTTCGATCCGTATTTCCCGGAAAATCAACGCCGACCCATTGATTTGGCACTTGGATTCCTTGGATTACCACCGGTGGAAGAATGGGTCGAATATGTATCGGCTTCGTGCATTCGTTAGTAAAGACGATCTGATTAACCGTACAGACGTTAAGCGTAAAATCGTGGGCACTTTCGCGTCCACCGTTGTTAAACCAGAAAATCATATTGGTGTAATCACCATTTGGGCGGAACTCGGCGACGGTTCCGTCAGTTTTGCCCAAACTCACGTAGGGTCGTTGCGCGCTCTCAATGGATTGACGTACCAATTTGTTCGCTTGCCAAGCTTGAACCGCATAAAAGCAAACGACCAGAACGCCAATTACCTCAACGACGAACGTGGCGCGGTACAAACGGCGTCGAAAATCTTTACTGAGTATGCGGAGCCAACGCTTCGCGCTATCAAGGGATTGGCGTACTTGTGCCCGGCGATTTTCTAGACGGGGTTCGGTCTGTTGATCCTCCAATTCCGACCGCCCCGCGATTGGAGTAACCGGCTGCGTAACGCGACCTTGCTCTTTAGTCTCGTTGTCCAGATCGTCGGTCAAGCGTTTTTGACGAAACCTCATTCAGATCCAGCGAGGCGAACCATGTTGATGACGAAGCGCAAGCCGGTTCCGGTCGGCGAGATTCTGATCGAGGAGTTCATGCGGCCGATGGGTCTGACGCAGGGCGGGTTGGCCGAAGCGATGGGCGTACAACGCAAGCACGTCAACGAGCTATGCAACGGACGCCGCAACGTGACCGCGCCGACAGCCCTGATTTTGGCCCGCGTATCCGGCAACAGCCCTGACTTCTGGCTCAACGTGCAGCGGCGCACCGATCTTTGGGAAGCGATGCACTCACCCCGCGAACGTAAGCCGATTCTGCGGGCTCGGCCGCTGACTGACGCCGCGTGATCGGTAGCCGAGAATCCCTAAGTCATGCTGCGCGGTGCGCTTGGTCGCTGGTCGCCATGGCGGAACGTTCGGTGGTTGTGGGTTCCCGGCGAGCTTCGAGCTGATAGAGGGTCGGGTCGGCGCGAATCGTTTTCCACCAGTAGCGGATGGTGCTGCCCGACCAGTTGTTGGTGATACGGCCGGCTTCGTTCTTGTACCAACTCTTTCCGGTGGCCGCCCAGACTCTCTGCCGCAGCTCCTTTTGCTGATTGGCGTCGAACTCGTCCATCACCTCGCGCCGCAGGTCCATCGTGGCAGCGCCGCTCTCGTCCAGCCCTCGCAGGCAGTTGAGTATGTAGTTCGCCTGGCATTCGATCATGAAGATGATCGAGTTGTGGCCGAGATTGGTGTTCGGTCCGTACATCAGAAACAGATTCGGGAATCCCGCGACACTGATGCCGAGGTAGGCCTTCGCGCCGCCCGCCCATTCGTCCTGCAGCAGATGGCCACCGCGCCCGCGAATCGCCATCGGCGCCAGGAACGCCGTGGATTCGAACCCGGTCGCGTAAATCAGGACATCTACCGGGATAGTCCGGCCGTCGGCCGTCGCAACGGCATTTTCCTGGAGGTGGTCGATGCCACCGGTAACGACCTCGACGTTTTCGCGATTGAGCGTCGGGTAATAGTCGTCGGAAATCAGAATGCGCTTGCCGCCGATCGGATAGTCGGGAATCAACGCCTCCTGCAACTTCGGATCGGTGACGGTCGTGCGCATGTAGGACTCGGCGAGCTGGGCCATCCGCCGCGACAGAAACGAAACCCGGCGGAACACCGGCCAATTCATTTCGTGCTGGAAATAGATCAGCCAGCGGTAGAGCCTGGTCCGCACCGGATTGCGCGCGAACCGGCGCTTCTGATCGGTGGTGTAAGCGAGGTCGTTTCTCGCCACCATCCAGTTCGCGCTGCGCTGGAAGATATAGACCTTGCCGCTCCGGGGCGCGATCTGCGGAATGAACTGGATCGCACTCGCCGCGTTGCCGACGATGCCGACGGTTTTGCCGGTCAAGTCGATATCATGACGCCATCGCGCCGAATGGAACGCCACGCCTTTGAAGTTCTCGGCGCCGCGAAGCTTCGGCATGTTCGGCCGGTTCAACTGGCCGACGCCCGCGACCAGCACTTCGGCCAAGACTTCCTCGCCCTTGGTGGTGCGGATTTTCCACACGCTGGCGTCTTCGTCCCAATTCGCGCCGGCTATCTCGGTGCCGAAGCGGATGTGGCGAATGAGCTCGTACTTCTTGGCGCAATCCTCCATGTACTGAAGGATCTCCGGCTGCGGCGCCCACTTTCGCGACCAATCAGTCTTCTGCTCGAACGAGAAGCAATATGAAAACGACGGCACATCGCATGCCGCGCCGGGATAGGTGTTTTCGCGCCAGGTGCCACCAAGCCGATCGGATTTTTCAAAGATAGTAAAGGAATCGATGCCCAGCCGCTTGAGCTGGATGCCGAGGCAGAGCCCGGAAAACCCGGAACCAATAATCGCAATCCGGCGGGTCACATTCGTAGGCATTGTTTGCGAATCTCCTGGGGTCGAGCGGGCCTCCTAACTCTATCGCGGTTCGTGCCGACAGTCACCGCTTACTTAGTCGCGGCGGCGGGTCAGTCCATTCTTTTGGAGGCGCCATCGCAGCAGATCGAAGCGGTCCTGGCCGAAGAACGGCTCGCCGTTGAAGACCATCAGCGGAACGCCCCAATGGCCGGCGCGCTTTTGCGCGGATTCATTTTCGGCGATCGCGGCTTCGTAACGGTTCGGATCGCGTTCGATTTCCGAATCGAGTTTCGCGAGGTCAAGTCCCGCGCGAGCCGCGGCGCCTGCCAGATGGTCACCGAGATGCCAATCTTTCACGCCGCCAAAAATCACCGCGCTCACGGCCGCAAGGAACGGCAGTCCCTTGCCGGTCGCGGACGCGGCGACGCCCAGCCGGGTCAATCGGTGGATATAAGGTTGATCATTCGGGACTTCGCCGGTGCCCATGTTCATGACAATCGGATCGGGGCTGGGCCACGCGAACGGCATGCCGAGCATCTCGGCGATACGCGAGCAATCGCGAAACAGATACGGCGGCCACATCGGATTCACCTGCTTGAAGAATCCGGGAATCCTGACGGCGATCGGATAAACCGGTCGGAGATTCGCCTTAACGTCGTACTCGCGCTCGAATTCAATCAGGCGCGGCGTGACGAGGTAGGAATACGGCGAGCGAAACGACCAGAACAGATCATATTCGAGTGTCATAGTGATTTTGCCTGCACCTTGGTCTTCCGCTTCAGTTGACGGATCAATGAACTGTCGAGGTCTCGATGTCTTTCGAACCCGCGGGCAGCGTCAGCAGCAATCCGTCGTAGCCGAGCACGACGCCGCTGGGCCTGATGTCTGAGACACCGCGCATGAAAGCGATCTTCGCAAGCATATTCGGCGTAGGCGGACCGATGTGGCTCAGCACGAGCATCCCGACTCCGGCCTGGTTCGCCTCGGATGCGGCGTCGACCGGCGTCGTGTGGTAGCGGCGGATGTCGGACATGATTTTGGCAACGCGCGCGTTACCGATGCGCTCCGCCGCTTGCTGGATCATCATCACCAGGTGCGCCGATTGCGCTTCGTGAATCAGCACGTCGGCACCGGTCGCGACCGCGACGAGATTGGCGCACTTGATGGTATCGCCGCTGACTACGACCGAGCGTCCCTTGTAGTCAAATCGATAACCGTAGGCGGGCGCAACCGGCGCATGATCGACGGTGAATGCGGTGACCTTAAGTCCGTTCTCTTCCAGCACCGTCGCGGAGCCGCTGGCGCATGGCGAGACGCCGGCCGGAGTGTCGATCTTCACGGCCAGCGGCTGCATCTGCCAGTTCTCGGCCGGCATCAGCCCGGTGCCGTGATGCGCGATGCGGTAACCCTCATCAAGCGAGTAGGCTTGAGCGAATCCGTTCACCACTTGATCGACACCGGGCGGCCCGTATACGCGCAGCGGATGGTCCCGCCCATTCGCCCACGTCTCGAGATTGAGCTCGCCGAGATCGCCGATGTGATCGGAGTGAAAGTGCGTGAGCATCACCGCTGCAACCCGAGGCGCCGGGATATGCCACAGTGCGAGGTTCTTCCATGAGCCGGGCCCAGTGTCCACGATGTAAATATTGCCGCCTGCGAAGACCGCCGTGCATGCGGCGGCGCGATTACGATCGGCCAGCGGATTGCCGGTGCCGCACAACACCACCCGCAGCGCGTCAGGCTCGAGCAGGTCGTTGCGGGTCGAGCCGAGGGCGTTGTCGATCGCGCGCCCAAGCAACGCATCCTGAATCGCGGGCACGTAAATCATCCACCAGGCAATCGCGATGAGCGCCACGACAGCGGCTACGACCAGCATTATTCTTCGAGATAGTTTCGACATTCGGACTCAGCGCGCAGCCGCTCTCCGCGGCGAGTCCGCCGCTACGTGTAGTTTCTTGAAGCCTCGCTCAATTGCCGTCTGATCTCAACGGCTGCACTTGGACTCTCTTACAGCTTTCGCTCCGGGAAAGCTCCTGCGATCCGCGTTCATCATCAAAATCTTAGCCTCGTTTTGCCGCCGCGATGCACTCCGGGCAGAGCGCCGTCAGCCTCTCGCTAACTTTATGTCGTCTTCACCTCCCTGATATGTCAGCGCTGAGCATATTGCTGTTGGAACGAGTGTTCAAATCGGACAGAAAAGACGTGTGACTCTCAAGTTCTGTCGCGCTAAACGACGCGTAAGTAGCTCTCTTTGTTGGGGAAACTGCCGGTTTACACTAGTTTATACAGGTGCTACCGTTCTTAGTCGTTGTTAAGGGGGTCATGAGTTTGTTGCGTTTGCCAGAGGAAATCGTTTGGCAGCAATCGTACCCAGACAGGAGCCGTCCACGCCTGCGTCTGAAGGGGTTCTCCACGGAACAGCTTTATTCGCACTGATCGGTGAAAATTGGACCGTCGGCTACGCCGGCGAAACGTTTTCACTGAGAGCCTCGAAGGGACTCGCTTACATTCATCGCTTGCTCGGGAATCCGCGAGAGGAGATTCACTCGCTCGATCTCTTGAGCGGACCCGACACACAATTCAATCTCGAAACCCCGCCTGCGGAGACATCTGCGACCGATACCGACCTGAGTGTCGGGCGCCTCGGCGATGCCGGGGAGATGCTCGACTCCAAGGCGAAAGAAGATTACAGGCGCAAGCTGCTCGAGCTCAGAGAGAACCTGGAGGACGCGCGTGAACGGCGGGACGTCGAGCGAGCCGAGGAGATTCAGTCAGAGATAGAATTCCTGGCGCGAGAGATCTCGCGAGCCGTCGGATTGGGCGGGCGCGATCGCCGAGCCGGCTCGGCGGCGGAGCGCGCGCGGCTGAACGTCACCCGCGCCATCAAGGCCGCGTTGCAGAAGATTTCGGAGCATCACCAGGTTCTGGCGGAGTTACTGGAAAAGTCGATCAAGACGGGATCGTACTGCAGTTACGCGCCGAGTCCTCGGTCGCAAATACAGTGGCAACTTTCCACGGAGGGTAAACCTCAATCGATTGCTGCCGCGGTGCTGCCCTTTTCTCACCGACCCGACGCGAGGTTTATAGCGCTCGCAGATCAAACAAAATTTGTTGGCCGCGAGCTGGAGCGCGCGACGCTGCTACATCTACTCGAGCAGGCGGCGCGGGGCGAAGGATGCGTCGCGATGATCGCGGGGCCAGCGGGAGTGGGGAAGACTCGAATCGCGACTGAAATTGGCGCCGAGGCTTCGGCCAGGAGATTTCAAACGCTGGCCGGCAATTGTTACGAACGCGACGACGCCGTCCCGTACATCCCGGTAGTCGAGATCCTCGAGAGCTTTTTCGGGCGCGCCGCGAGTCCGGAGGCTGTTCGGTTGGCATTGGGAGACGACGCCGCCGAGATTGCTCGGCTGGTGCCACAACTGCGCCGGACGTTTCATGATATTCCGTCGCCGTTGGAAGCGTCGCCCGAGCAGTCACGGCGCGTTCTGTTCAATGCGGTCGCGGAGTTCCTGGTTCGTGCAGCCGCCGATAGTCCGCTGCTCCTGTTAGTCGAGGACCTTCACTGGGCCGACGAAGGGACTATGGCGCTAATCACCCATGTCGCGCGCGCGGTCCGCAAACTGCCGGTCATGATCATAGGAACATTTCGCGACAACGAGCTCACGGCGGCCGGGCCGCTGGCGCAGGCGTTGGATAGCTTCACGCGTCTCCATCTCCTCGAGCGAATAACACTGCGCGGTCTTTCCCAGGACGCTGTGTTCGATATGATTCGCACGCTGAGCGGGCAAGAACCGCCCGCGTCGCTGGTGAATGCAATTTACTCTGGCACGGAAGGTAACCCGTTTTTCATCGAGGAATTGTTCAAACACTTGAGCGAGCGTGGGCGCCTCTCCGATCCTAGCGGCACTCTTACTCGTTCCTTCAAGCTCGATGCGATGGATGTGCCGGACAGCCTACGCCTGGTAATCGGTAGGCGCCTGGCGGGGCTTGGGGAGCAAACGCGAAAAACGCTAAGTACCGCGGCTGTCATAGGACGATCCTTCACCTTCGGTCTGCTCGAGGCTTCGACCAGCACGGACACTGAGGTGCTACTCGATTGCATCGAAGAGGCGGAAAGGACAGGAATCATTTCGTCGACTCTGGAATATCCTGAATCCTTGTTTCGCTTTTCGCATGAGTTAATCAGTCAAACCGTTGTAAGCGAAATTTCGCCGCCGCGGCGACAGCGTCTTCATCTGAATGTGGCGGAAGCTATCGAGCGCCTCTACGAGAGCGCGCTCGAAGATCATGCGCATGATCTCGCACACCACCTATGGCATGCAGGCCCGGTTTCGAATGCGGACAAGACCGTCAAGTATCTTGCTATGGCTGCCAATCAAGCGCTCGCGCAAAGCGCCTATGAAGCCGCACTACGACACCTGCAAAACGCCTTGACTCTTTTGGCAAAGTTACCTAAGTCCAAGGAGCATTCGCGACAGGAATTGGATCTTCGAATCGACCACGGAGTGGCGATGCTGGCGATCGATGGCTGGTACGTCCCGGAAGTAGGTAACACCTATCGGCGCGCGCGTGAGTTGTGCCAGGAACTCGGCCTAGGCGGAGATCCCAGTCTGTTTTCGGTCGTCTTTGGTCTCTGGATGCATCACCTTGTTCGCGGGGAGCATCGCGATGCGCGCTACTTCGCGGAAGAATGCCGGCAACTGTCAAAGCAGCTCGATGATGACAAACTGACCCTCTATTCGTTGTGGGCGTTGGGATGTAGTCAGCACTTCATGGGAGAGATGACAGCCGCGCACGAGACTCATGACATGGCGATCGAGCGGCACAATTCAGCGGACGATGGAGGGTTGTTTACCTTCGGCCAGGATCCTTTGATGAGCTCCTTGCACTATGACGCGGTCACATTATGGATTCTTGGAAAGCTCGAGGAGTCGCAGCAGCGCGCATTCGAAGCGGAAAGGTTGGCGCGTAAGCTCGAACATCCTTTTACGTTGGCCTGGTACGTCGTGAATGACGCGATGTTCTGTCAGCTTCGCCGGGACTACTCGAGCGCGGATGCCCGGATCGCCGAGGCGATTCCTATCTGCGAAGAAAACGGATTCACGCACAACATGACCATCGTCCGCGGCCTGCAGGGGATGAGCCTGTGTGCCCAGGGAAAGATGTTGGCGCGGTCAGCGGTTGGTTCGGAACGAGGACTGGCGCCGATAGGACACGAGCTGTTTCAACCCTGGGTGCGAGGTGCAATGGCGGAAGTCGTTGCCAGACAGGGGAATCCGTCACTGGCACTCGCGATGCTCGAGCAGGCGATCGAACTCGTCGATCAGATCAGTGAGCGGTTTTTCGAGGCGGAACTGCATCGAATCAAGGGTGAAGTAATACTGCTCGCTAGTGAAAAAGAAACGCATGAGGGTGGAAGTGGAGCGGCGCAGGCGGAACAGAGTTTTCGTGACGCGATAGCTATCGCCAATCGGCAAAGGGCGCGGACATTTCAGTTACGCGCCGCAACGAGCCTTAGCCGGTTACAAATGAAAAGAAGTCAGAACGCCGAGGCGAGAGAGATTCTTCGCGAAGTGTATAGCTCATTCGGCGAGGGGATTGAGAGCATCGATCTTTCCGAGGCGCGAAACCTGCTGCTCGCGCTCGACTGATGATGCAGCCCTTGCTCCAGGCGATCCTACCAGAAACTGTTCACTCCCAGGAGCCAGTCAGCAGTGAAAGCAGTGGTTATTGGCGCGACTGGACACATCGGCAATGCCATCGTCCGCGCACTCCTTGATCAAGGAATCGAGGTCACCGCTACCAGCCGTAAGAGCGTGCCCGGATACAATCTTGCGGGCCTGCCAGTACGTTTCGCTTGCGGGGACAGCGGGACGTTCGGGCAGTTCGACCAGTGGGTCTTCGGCCATGACATTGTAGTCGATGCGGCCGCGCCGTATCCGCTAAGTGTCCTTCGAAGTGCGAGCAAGAGGGACTCCGATCCCGTTTCGGATGCGATACTACGCACTCGCGAGCTGCTTGCGGCGGTTTTCAAGTACAAGGCGCGCCTGGTCTCGGTAGGGTCGTTCGCAACGGTAACATCGCATCGAAGAGGCTTCGACACGGTGCAATACGAGATGATGCGTGGTGCACATCCATACTTCGCAGTCAAAGAAGCGATCGAGGCCGAGACTATCAACGCAGCGCGGAGCGGAATCAAGGCGGTACTGCTGAACCCCACCATGTGCATCGGTCCGTGGGACATGCGCCAACGCGAGTTCTGCATAGTGCCGCGCCTGCTTGCGGGTGAAGTCCCGACGATGACGAATCAAATACTCAATCTTATAGACGTGCGCGACGTTGCCGACGCAACAATCGCGGCGCTCAAGGCTGAGAAGTTCGGCGATCCAATACCACTTAGCGGACACAACATCTCAGTCGCCATGTTATTTTCATGGATCTGCGAGATCGGTCAGGTCCGTCCGCCGCGCACCTCTATTCCTGCAAGTCTGGCGGTCGCGGGTAGCTACTGGGCGGAGCTAGCACTCGCAGTGCTGGGACAGAGCACGCCGGTGCCATCGGTATTTCTTATGTTGGCAAGTGCTTTGGATTGCCCGGCGCCCGATCGGCGTCAAGTTGAACTCGGCATAGCACCTCGTCCGCTGTCCGGCGCCATCCTCGATGCGATCGATTGGTATCGGCGAATAGGTTACTGCTAGCTGCTCGACGGCTTATCGTTTGACTCCCAATACCACGAAGGATCCTTGGAGGCGTCCTTCCCCGTCCAATCAGTTTTGCCAGACTTGAAATGGGATCCCGCTGAATCGCGACCAATTCGAAACGTGGGCATGGGCTTGGGATGGTGGACGAGCTTGATAGGATGCGGTGAAGTATCTTCTGCGGCGTCCGATACGTCGTGGGCCGGCGGCCTTATCCAGTCTTCGCTCAATATGTCCTCAATGGCTGTTTGCGGATCGATTTTTTCGATCGCGTCAGCCAAATCACTCCCAGTGTAGCGACTCGATGCGACCTTAAGGTTCTTTTGAAGCCCGTCGATTGTTTGCAGCAATTCTTCTATTCGGAACGAATCCACGAATGCGGTCCACGAGTCGTCCGGAGGCGCACTTGGATCGGTGGATGGTACGCGGGAGCGTAAGTTCAGAGACCTGAGATGTTTTTGCAATGCGTCGTTCCCCACTGTTTGCCGAATTTGACGGAGCTCTTCTGCCAGAAGTTCTCGGAGCCATTCCTCAGTGGCAACCTGCACGGAGCGTTGCGACTTGTCTTGTTTGAGGCTGTTTGAGAGGCCCGGGCCGAAGGGGAGTCGCAAGTCCTTGTCGCCAAAAGGCGGCGGAGTAGTCACCTTTGCACTATCCTGATTGGTATGCCAATTGGTTTCCGTTCCCGCGCGCAAGCAAAGGTTCTTGCTGCCAGCTCCTGTCATCGCGAGCTTGATCCAGAAGGGGCGAATTGGCTCAATTACATGGGTTGCTACATTGCCAATTTCCGGATCCCACATGCTCTTGGTCCATTTCACCTCCAGACCGAGCGAATCCACTATCGGCAGGGTGTCATAGTTGGGAATCAACACCTGGAGTGGATGCTCGAACTCTCCTATACCGTGCACAGATTCGATCGACCTACTGACTTGAACCAAAGATTGCAGGCAGGCTTTGTCCAAATCGGCAGCATCCATGAACTCCTTCAAAGCAATACTTAAAATCGGAATATCACAAAACAGAACTGCGAGCATGGCGTTCTTAACGATCTCCAGCGACGCAGAATTCGAACCTGCTGTTTCGGTCTTATGTCTATAGTCCTCTAGTAGCGTATGCGCCCAGTCACGGAGCGACCTTCCTTCCGGGTCGGCGGGCGAAGGAAACTTGCCTCTATCGATCTCGAGTACCGACCGATTGGCCGCCTCCGCCCCGACATAGTCCGAGGGCATCAGGTTGGTCCAAATCTCGAGTAGCGGTTGCAACAACTGTTCAGGCTTGCCGTCGGAGGCCATCCAATTGTTTGGCGGACTCTTCAATTCACTCAGCAGAGTAGGCCTGCCATAGACCTCTCGATCGGTGATCGCAGATACCTGGCATCCTGCAAAGGTGAACGCCGGCAGAAGCGCCACTCCAACCAGCTCCTTGTCGTGGTACATCTTGACCGGAATGACGATTGCTACTTCGCGATCGGTCGAAAGGCCGGCGCTGTTCAACCTGGCGGTCAATCCATCGTAGCTTGCCGCTAGGAGGTATACATACGAGCCCCAGGGTTCCAGCCTGTATGGGATGCCATCGAGAGCTTTGTTCGTAAGATACTTCTTGCAATAGTCGGACAGCTTGGGTTGATTTGCGATCATCGGAAGGACGCGAATGGTCAGGGTCGGAAAGGTGAATGGGCCGGTTATTTCCTGCAGCGCTCCACTTCCTAGCGGAATGTACGGAATCCCTGTCTGTCCGGGATCCGTCTTAGGCAATGGAGTGGGTGTCTCTTCGGACCACCCGGAGCAGCGGCTGCGCCAGCATAGGGTCTCACCCTGACCGTAACTGAGGTCTGCGTTCATCCAGAATGGCATCTGAGGTTCCAGCAGAGTGACATCCCAATCGCCGACAGAGGCACCGCCGGCAACTTCCAATCCGAGGTTTTCGACAATCGGTTGCGTTGCATACCGAAACAGGCGCAATAGGAAGCGGCCCGAAGGAGGATCGCTTGACCTGAGGTCCAACAAAAGGCCTGCGTCATTGATCCGTTCCATCGTCATCTTCGAGACCGTGATAGCTTGATAGCAAGCGGTGTCAGGGTCTTCGGCGTCGCGAAACTGCTTGAGGTTTATGGCGTTCCCTTCATAGCCTATCGCCTGAGGAAAAGGCGCGATGTTCGGATCGCCTATCACTTGGGGGAGCAAGGCTCTCAGGTACTGAAACCCCAGGTCGCTCGCCGCTTGCAGGTATCCAAGGTCCGTGAACTCCTGATAACGGTAGGCACCTAGATCGGTGAAAGAGCGCGCGGCATCGGACATAAACGACATCGATCTTGCGAGCGCGTCCGGCACGGCGGTAAGAAAGTCACTACCGGCGCGACGCATCGATTGAAATGGAGCGGGTTCGCGAACTACATCAAGAAAAGGGACAAATTTGTCTGCTGACCGAGCGGCGGCCGGAGCGGGAACTTCAAGACTAAGCCGAATCACCAAATCCAAGTCTAAAGGATCAAGGCTGGGCGTGAGGCTATCCATCCGCATCGCAACCTTAGGCCATCCGTACACTTCGCGGCCGTTTCTCACCGAAAGTGGGTTATCGGCAAAAATAAAAGGAGAAATTGTTGCCCAGTCCACGAAGGTCAGCTCGTTGCCGATCCTTTGGTAGCACTCGAGCGGAATCGTAAAGCATAGCTCGCGCGCCCCGAACCAGCCCATGTTCTGCCATTCGATAGCCATGCTGCCGTAGTCGATTATTTGCAACAGCACATAAGGAAGTGCAGGGCGAAAGAAAAAGGGCGGGCGGTCTTGTTCGTGAGTGAAGTTTAGGTACAGATCGCAGAACTGAGTCAGTCGCGCCATACTGGCTCTCAGCGGGTAAATCTGGAAGCTGACGCTCGACAGACTCATCTGCACGTCGGTTCCGGTCACTGCCATCACGGGCCGGGCATCATCCACTGCGGTCCCTGAATATCGCGGCAGTTTGTCTGGTTTCATGCCTGACTGTCCCCCTGGTAGGTCTAGCAAGCCGAAGTTCAGGTCTTATGGCGAGCCGTCTTCAAGTACGTTCTATTACCCAGGTCACCATCTCTTCGAGAAAACGCTTGTCACGAGAGTCAGGCAAGCCGGCTGAGAGCCCAACAAATTCCTGCTGCGCGGCGCCGGCCAGTCCATGCGCGATCCGGCGCGCGTATTCGACGCAGCCATACTTGTCCATAAGCTTACGGGTCCAGACAATGTCACATAAGCGGCGTTGATCTCGCGCCAGTGACATAAGGTGGGACAATTGGCTGCGTTCATCGACGTCGGCTTCGCGAAAGAGCCGAATCAACATCAAAGTTCGTTTGCCTTCCCAGATGTCGCCGTTGAGTTCTTTGCCATAGGACCCTTCCGCCACTAGGTTAAGCAAATCGTCCTGAATCTGAAAGGTGGCACCTAGCAGAAACGCGAATGGGCCGAAGTCATCGAGATTAACCGAGTCGCGACTACCTATCAGAGCACCTACCCGAATTGGATAGATTGTTGCGAGCCAGCAAGTCTTCTTCAGCACCATCTCAAGATAGTCTTCATCCTCCAGAGCGGAGGTATTGTCCCTGCGCCATCCCAGCTCGAGCGCCTGTCCCTCGGCACATTCATGCGCCATCCGCTCCGTCTCTTCGATGATGCGCAGCGTTAGATGATCGCCGATCAACTCGCGATTCTGAATGAGTGGCTTCAGGCTCATGAGGGACAGCATGTCGCCGGCATTCAAGGCGAGTGGTACGCCGTGAAGCACGTGCAGCGTGGGCCGGCCACGCCGCTCTTCGCTTTCGTCCTGGATGTCATCGTGAATCAGCAGCGCGTTGTGCAGCAACTCGATCGACACCGCGGTGAGCAACGCTTCTTCGAGGCGGGCGCCGAACGCGCGAGCGGTCGCGATGCAAAGACTTGGACGCATCATCTTGCCGCCGCGCTCCGGATAGTCAGCGACCAGATCGTAAAGGTACCGGCGCGGTTCACGTGCGGGAAGGTAGTTGCGTACCGCAGCGCGAATGAGTTCGCCGTATTCGCGCAAAATGTCCGGAACCATGGTAGAGGTCATGCAGTCAATCTTGCGGCTCCGCTGACCTGTTAGGCATCAACCGAGACCGAGGGTCAGCGTACCTCGCTGTTGACCTTTGCTATCCACGACCAGCGCTTGAAACAAGCCGCTTGGTGTCCCGGCGGCTGATAACAAATCGACATATAGCACCGTTCCAGCGCCGGTTGTGGCAGGACCGAAGTGGGCGACGTTGTTGAGCGTTAGAGTAGGATTGTGTTGCGCCTTCAAAGGTAAGTCAGCCGTGCTCAAATCAGCGAGCGCACTGTACGGATAAAGTTCGAGCCACACCTCGCAAGGCCTATTGCTCTTGAAGTCGACAGGAACCGTCGTGCACAGATAAGTGTCCGCAGCCTGCAATGGCGAAGCACCTTGCTCGCCATACATGCCGTTCAGCATTTCCATCATAAGCGATGCCATTTCGCCGTAGGTTGAGATCGCGCGATCCATCAACTCCTGCAACCCATTGACCATTCCACGCCGCGATCGCGGACTATATTGTCCTCCCGCCGGCATAAGGCGGTTGACCACACGATAGGCACTATCGACTCCCGGAGCACTAGAACCCACTCCGGATTGGCCCGGCGCGAATCCTCCGGGCGGTGTGAATGACGCCGTTCGTCCGCCTGCATTGGCCGCGTGATAGGGGCGGTACAAATTCGAAAATTGGCGCCTCGGTGCAAAGCGCGGAGGATCGTTCCTACGATAGCGCGTGAAGTCGCTCATGCTATTAACCCACAGTTGACCGTAGTTAGTGTTCGTGCTGGAGCTGGCTGCTTCAATGCATTCATTATGGATGATCGTAGGCGATGATATCTTCCAGGCGCGGGAAGGACGAGATTGCGTGAGCCGCCAGTTTGCCGGACATCACCGCCGCTTCGACACATCCGACGTCGAATCCGCAACTAGTCCAATCGCCGGCGATCGTCAAGTTGTCGTAGGTGTTATCCAGCGGAGAGATTCTGTAACGAGTAGTTCCAGGCAGCGATAGGATATATCGCTCCGACGGATCGACATTCCCGATCCAGTATTGCGTATCGAACTGGGACTTAGCAGCTCGTGCTGGCGGCGCTGTATCTTTCGGACAGGGATCCATCAGTAGCTCCCATCTGAAGTCCCCGTTGCTACCGACAGCCTTAGGCCAGAGCCGGCGGATGTCGGAACTGAGAAACCGAATAGCATTCGTTCTGACCTCCGAGCGCAGCTCCGCTGTGTAGCCATCACTGCCATAGCGCTCTTTCGCGCCGGATTCGGATAGCACACTGACGAAGTACGAAATCGCGTGCGGTTCGGACGGCCATGACTCTTGCCCTATCAGGTGACTCATGTCGGCCCAGGTATCAAACGGTTGAGCAAAGCCCGCCAGGCATACCGGAGGGTGTTCCCATCCAAGTGATCGCATGTCCTCGCGCATCCAGATCTGGAATGCCTGCGTAGCGACGGTTTTCACTTGAGCCACCATGTCGCGCCATCGTTGATCGCGTTCGAGTATCTCCCTGCAGGTATAAGGTACTGCGCCGAGTCCCAGTCCGAAGACCACGACGTCGAAATCGACACCCACCCTAAGTGTCTTTGCCGCGACCTTGCTGGACTTCCAATTTGATTCGAAGTCCCATTTTTCACGCTCCAGGCTTTCGCCCTCAACCAGTTGCGAATAGTCTGGTCTCGACGGCCAGCATGGAAGGCCTCGAATCTCAATCAGAGGCTGGTATTGTGTTCCTTCTTTGAGTTGCGCCTGGACATCGAACTCCAGCGACTCCACGTAGGGCCGTTCGCCCGATAGTTGTTTGGCGGGATCGACTAATTTCAAATTTGTAAGTCTATGAAAGAACTCGAAGGAAACTCCACGATTCCTGAGCACTTCGTATAGCGGCGCGAATACTATGTCTCCCATTCCCGCGCGCATTTTCCAGAAGAGGGCTCCGCGCGAAGAGAAGAGCATGCGCAACGTCCCGCGAAGACCTACCCCTGCCGCGTGACGTGGGCGGCGATAGTTGCCGTCTTCATAGGCGAACGCGAGGTCGTACGCGCCACGGAGTAGTGCCGAGTTGAGCGAGCGCTCAGACGCACCGTTCAGTCTCAGCCATTCGCGGACATCGTAGTCGTTGATCGCATCGAAGCCACGCGGATCCGTGATGAGCCCGAACCGCAACACTCCCAGCATCGAAGAAAGCGCTAAGTCTATGACCACCCAGCACCAATTCAAATCCGGATCGTCGCCCACCACCAGTTCGAGTTGACGACGCGAGCTACTAGCCGCAGTTTCTACCAGCTTGGCTATCAGGTTGTCGGGATATAGGGGAAGCGACCGGAAGGCCATCTCGAGCAATCCTGCGGCCTCCGCGAGGCCTGCGACAGTTGCCAGGATTCCGAATTTGAGCAGACGCGTCAGGCCCTTGATGATTTCCTCAGCAGGTCGATTGGTCGAGTCGCCGGTCCATGCGCTTCCTTTGGTCCCGGCTTCATCTCTCTTAGCATCACCGGCCCGGCGGTTTTGAATAGTTAGCAACAAGGTCCGCACGAGACCCGCCGTGCGAACCAGATAGGAAGTGATCGTGAATGGATTAGTATCGGTTAGCGGATCCCCCGGCAGACCATCGCTCGGAGGGAAGTACGACATAAAGCTTAGCCATGAGTCTTGCGAGTCCTGCTGAGTTACGGCAAGGAACGGCGCCGGTGAGAACGCATCGCGCCAGTCCGCTATCCGGTATCTTGCGGGATCTCGATTAAGTTCGGCATAACACTCACGTACCATTCGGAAAGCATTCTCATACGAGCCCATCCAGATGTGCAGGCCGTGCTCCTCGATGCGATCGGACGGTCCGCGGCCCGACGCACCCTTCCCTCCGAGTCGCCAGCCGATCTGGTAGACAGTTATCTGATACTTTCCTTGATGCTCGGGGCGGCTCAGCTCGAAGGCGGCCGCGATAGAAGCGCATCCGCCTCCAAGGACCGCGACCTTTATTGGTTTCGATGCCAACGACGCTCCCCCTTTCGACCGTGAGACAATCCAACAGTGCTACGCTTACGTCAAGCCACCCGGATCGCACATCTATTGACGCGTCATGGCGGCGCGCACTTGCGCGTCGATCTCGCGGTCCTGTGGTCCGGTCGGCAGTTCAAACACAGCGCTGAGAATCCGTCCCGGATACTTGAACGGTGATTGGTAGTCCGCGTTGATCGGCGAAAGACTTCGACCGAGGTCCATGCCGGTGCTGGAAAGGATTCGAAGCAGGTTTGCGATTTGACCTTCTCCCACCTGCACGCCGTCGATAAGCAGTGCGGCGCGCGCGGCGGTCTTTTCGGTCTTGTCGATCTTCACAACGATTTGGTGGCGCCCCTCAGCCAGCAGATTCTCCGACGCAACCAGAGTGTGCTGATGAAAGCAGTTGTAGTCGAACTTCACCCGGCCCTGTTTTACGTAGAGCGCGAACCCACTGTTGCTGCTGCCACGCGAGATGAGCGCGCCGTCCGCGTCGGGTGGATGCTCGAGTTCTACCGTCATGGTCCAACCACGCGCCGTAGACGGACACGCGTCGGCGACGATGTGTGAGATGGGCGGATAGTAAACGAATCGCCGGCGCGCGGTCGGCAACCCCGGGCGCATCGCCGCGCGGAACAGCATCGCGGCCCCGCGATCGTCGAGCGGCAGCACTCCGTTGCGTTCCGCCTCCGACCACCACAGGTCGATCATCTCCTTGAGGCGCTTAGGCTCGGAGGCCGCCAGGTCGTTGCACTCGGAGAAGTCCTGGTCGAGATGGTAAAGCTCCCACTTGTCGTCGTCGAACGGCGTTCCCGACTCATGATGCGTGACCGCCTTCCAACCGGAATGCCAGATTCCCCGATGCCCGAGCATCTCGAAGTATTGCGTGGTTCTTGCGCTCGCCGCATTGGGATCGGTGAGCGCGGGCGCGAGGCTGGTGCCATGCACCGGCATCTGCGGGACGCCGGCGACGACGGTCGGCGGCTCGATGTTCAGCAGATCCATCACAGTCGGCGCGAGATCGATCGCGTGACAGAACTGGCGGCGGATTTGTCCCGCCGTTCCCAGCTTCGCGGGCCAGTGAATTATCAGCGGATCTCTCACTCCGCCGCCGTGAGTATTCTGTTTGTACCACTTCAATGGCGTGTTACCCGCCTGCGCCCATCCCCACGGAATATTGCAGTGGCTATTCGGTCCGCCGATGTCGTCCAAGCGTGCGACCGCCGCATCGAGATCCTCACGCATGCCGTTGAAGTAGCGCATCTCGTCGAGCACGCCGGTCGGGCCGCCCTCCTGGCTGGCGCCGTTGTCGGACATCAAGATGAAAAGCGTATCGTCGAGCAGGCTGAGATCTTCGAGAAAGGCGACGAGGCGCCCAATCTGCGCGTCGGTGTGATCAAGCATCGCCGCGAACGCCTCCTGCAGCCGCGCGGCGAACAGGCGTTCTTTTTTCGATAGCTGCGCCCACGGCTTGACGCCCGGATTGTGCGGCGCGAGGCGCGTGTCTTTGGGCACGATTCCGAATTGCTTTTGCCGGCCG
>Ga0209420_1000551_pt1 | contig 19231 bp, 16 predicted proteins | sample BlaSpr_A8_OM1_O1_FD_187972 | JGI IMG/M metagenome (GOLD analysis project Ga0209420, IMG submission 187972) | Forest soil microbial communities from Thunder Bay, Ontario, Canada - Black Spruce, Ontario site 2_A8_OM1_O1 (SPAdes) (version 2) | ecosystem: Environmental > Terrestrial > Soil > Boreal... | reverse complement strand
GCGCTGATCGCGCGCGGCTTCCACAAGCCGGGGGACGTCGAAAATCGGCCCGGACATTACCTTGGCCAAATCGCACTCTACGCGGGCAACTTAACGGGTGATCGATCGACGGCGCAGCTTGTTGCTAGACGAGAGCTTGATCATCGCGAGGTACCCCTTCGCCGTCGCCGCTCACTCTCCTTTATGATTTCGCTCAAATCCACGACCGGCCGTATCTCGATCGGTCCAAGTCCATGCTTAAGGCCTGGTTGCTGTGAGACGAGCTGAATGACGTGATTGAGGTCTCGCGCCTCGAGGATTTGAATGCCGCCGATCTGTTCCTTGGTTTCCGCATAGGGGCCGTCGGTCGTCGCGACTTTGCCGTTTTTCCAGTGCAGGGTCACGGCGGTCTCCGGAGGCTGAAGAGGTACTTCGGCAACCAGATGTCCGTTGGCGCGCAGATGGTCATTGTGCTCAAAGCATTCGTCGAGCACTGCATGTCGCTCGTCCTCGGTCATCCCTTCGAATGTTCCTGGCTCGAGGTATCCCAAACAGATGTATTTCATCCATTCCTCCTTGTTTCCTGCGACCCTTGTTTGCTATGACTCGGAGCCGCAGTCCATCGTGCTGCTATCAGATATCTGTTATCAGATAGTCGTTCGGGAGACCGAAGATCGACAGCTGCTCCATTTTTTCATTTCAACTGCTTGGAATGGTGTCAAACCGAAACGGAAGAAGGCACTCGAGAATGGGCCGGTTTGCAGAGCCGGGTTTGCAGGGTTTTGGGGAGAACCGAGATGGCGGTTATTATTCAACGGTGCCAAGGATGGGAAACCTCAGTGTACAATCTTCGCAGTTTTCGAAGTCAAAAAGGAATTCTGGATTAATGCAAATGAACTATTTAAGTCTGGGGCTGGCGGCGCTTGGTGCCACGGTCGCGTATTTCGCCTATGGTTTCTTATTGTTTTGGCTGGCGCCAGCTCTTATCGATGAATCCCGTAAGTACCCGGCCGTATTCCGAACTAAAGAAAAAATGATGGCTGTTATGCCGATTGGAATGGCTGCAACTTTGATAGCGATCCTAGTTGTCGCGATAATTTTCGCAATGATACATCAGAGCGGATCCGGCACTGCGGAAGGTGCGCGCTTGGGCGTTCTCATTGGCATTTTCGTGGTTTGTGCATTTGTGCTGCACAACTACGTAAACCTGAACGTCGGGCTGAAACTCGCTCTGGGACAGGCCGTGGCCTACTTCGTCCAGTGGACGATCGTCGGAATAGTCATCGGCCTTATCTACAAACCCCTCGCTACACCTTAAACGACCCTTGCCCGCACCATTCCCACTGTGTTGGTAAGTACCCGCAAGGTCAAAAGCCCAGGGGTGCCCGCCCGACGGGTGCTTCCTGCGCGAGATCTTCGGCTAGGTCTAAGTCGCGGGTGAGGCGAAGTGAGGCCGTCGATGACGCGCGCGGACTCGATGCGCCAGACGGCTTCGCCAGTGCGACGGAAGACCTGATGTGGATCGGTAGCGGAGACTGCTACCGATCACACCAGATTCAATCCGTGGATGCAAGAGCGGTTATTTGTTGGCGGTCTGATTTGGCAGCTCAGCTCGGCGTTTCACTTTGTGCTGGATCTGCTCTTCGGACAGGATGGGTGCGAAGTCTTCCATCTCAAAGACCTGGCGGATTTCGACTTCGTAGTCGCCGGCGCTGCAGTTGGGGCCACGCTTGACCCACTCGATGGCATCTTCGAGGGACTTGACCTGCAAGATCGAGAAGCCGGCGACGAGCTCCTTGGCCTCGGTGAAGGGGCCGTCGATGACGGTTCGAGACTTGCCGGAGAACTTGACGCGTGCGCCTTTCGAGCTTGGATGGAGGCCATCGAGGGCCAGCAGGACGCCTGCCTTGCTGAGTTCTTCGTTGTACTTGCCCATCTCGAGCAAGAGCTGTGGATCGGGGAGGGCCCCTTCTTTTTCTGACTCCGGGGTTGATTTGACGATGACCATGAATCGCATTGCGAAATCTCCTTTGGGTTGAGGAAGTTTTTACTACTGGCGCATCTCAGCGGCCACGTCGTCGCCGAACTTCTTTTGGATCTCCTTTTGAGTCTCGGGATCGAAGTCGGTCATGTCAAACATCCGGCGAACTTCGACCATTTCGTTATCCTTTCCGGGGATGCGCGAGGCCCATTCGAGCGCCTCTTCGCGCGACTTCACCTGGATGATCCAGTAGCCGCCGACCACTTCCTTCGCTTCGGTAAACGGACCGTCGGTAACTTTCGATTTTCCGCTTTTGAAGGTGACGCGCGCGCTCATCGTCGCAGGCGGGGTCAGCCCGTCGAGCGCGAGAAGCACGCCGGCTTTCCCTAGTTCCTCGTTGTACTTGCCCATTTTCTCCATGCTTTTGAAGTCGGGTACCCAGCCGGGTTTTGCGGTTTCGTACTCTTTCGGAAACATGATCATCATGAAGCGCATTTTGTTCTCCTTGAGTGTTGTGCGGACACCGTATCAGGGCCGCCACTATATAGGAGCTTGGACCGCGCTGGGCCTGGAGAGTTGCGAGGTACCGGGTGCGCGGTGCGGCTCCACTCACGCGTCGAACGGGGTAGCGGGGAATCGACACGCGATTTGCAGAATTTTCGCGTAGCGTATCACCCCGGAAACACGTTATTTAGACATAAGGCAGGGTGGGAGCAACGATGATTCCGCCGCTCGAAACCGAGCGGATGTGGGCACGGCCAGTGCGGCTGGAAGACGCCGAGTTGGTTTGCCGTTGGCTGCATTGCGATCTGAAACTTTTGCCTATCCGCAAGATTCAAACCTGTGAGCGATTTCCACTTTTTGTGATCGGATTCGTACGGAATTATGAACAGAAAATTGGAATTGTCGTAGCCTGCGGGATACCCGATCTAGATAAGGCGAGCTGTAGAAACCGGAAGAAACCGAAAAACCGAAAGAGAGCTCTTTACAAGCGCATAGCGGCGGATTTACAATCCCGCCTGCGGCCCTGACGTTATGCTCAACCCTGGTTCATAGAAGGGTCCTCCCCCGTAATCCGGCCACACGAGTACCCTCGGTGAACCCAACAATCGACTGAGTAAGGACGCTGCGCAAGAAGTTTCGCTCTATTCCCTGATCTCATCCAAATCCCAAACCAACCCCGCCTATAGATTGTGTTACCACTGGAGGAGACCATGAGTACTCTGGGTGAAGCCAAAGCAAGAGAAAAACAGCAAACCGCCGGGCGTTTATTGATCCGAAGCCTGGTGCAACAGAATGTCAAATATATATTCGGCATACCGGGTGGGAAGATCATGCCGACCTTTGATGTATTGCGCGATGAAGGTCCGCAGTTGATCGCCCGGCGTAGTCGTGGTGGATATTCCGACGGATTACAGCAAGAACGTGGAAATCGGCGAACACGTGATTCCCGAGTAGAATTCTAACGGAATAATAATTTTCGAGGGAATTTTCACAGAAATGGTTCTAATTTTCTAAGAAATATTAGAAATATCGATGGTTGTTGAAATCCGCCAACTACTTCTATCCTGATGTAATATCCATATCCCTCTTATTCACAGTGACTTGTAAGAATCGCGCATATTGTCGAAAAACTCGTGCGGCCGGCTTCTTTCCATTGTTTTTTGATTTCGCATGAGGATAACCGCGATCGCCGTTCGGGCGTTAAATCTATCACCGACTGCCTGTAGGTGCAATTGACTTGTCCGGTTGGCGATATCCCTGTATTCACTTGCGTTAATACTGTTTATTAAGTAAGGTTAACCATAAGAGCGATTCAGATGAACAGAACTATGTCAAATTTGCGGCGTTTGACGCTTGCGTTATTAGTTGTTGCCGGGTCGATTCCTTTTCTGTGGCCTCCTGTAACTTTCTCTCAGGGAGAAACTACAAGCGCAATTACCGGCCAGGTGAACGATGCAACCAACGCGGCTATTCCGGATGCCACGGTTACAATCACGAATCGCGAGAACGGTTTGCAGCGTGTTGTGAAAACTGATAAGGAAGGTCGCTTCAATTTCACGCAGCTCAAGCCGGATGCTTACTTGGTCAAAGTGGAGGCGGAGGGTTTTGATCCGCAGCAGACCGACACAGTGTCAGGTTTGGGCCAAAAGCAGACAGTAAACTTTATTCTAAAAGTAGCGCAATCGAGCCAGACAGTTGAGGTCACTGCCGCGCCTCCGCTAATCAATCCAGGAAACGCAAACACTTCTACCAATCTGAATGCTCCGCAGTTGGAAAATCTTCCGAATCCTGGGGGAGACCTCACCTATCCGCTGCAGTTCGCCCCAGGAGCGCTGATCAATACCGCTGGTAGCGGCAACGATTTTGTCGGAAGCTCTAACGGCTACGGCAATGTGCAGTTCAATGGATTGCCCGCGCTCTCAAATGGCTACATAGTGGATGGCCTCGAAACCAACGATCCCCTTACGAATCTGAATAGCGGACTCTCCACCAATCTCGTATTGGGCCTGAATTCAATTTCCGAAGTAACCGTCAACACGCTTTCTTATTCGGTGGATCAGGGAAGATATGGTGCCTCTCAGGTCAACTACGTAACCAAATCTGGCGCCAACCAGTTCCACGGAAATCTTTACGAAATCTGGAACGGCTCGCTCTTAAATGCCGCAGACTATTTCACCAATGCGACGCCGGGCAATCACAAGCCGCGCTCCACGGTGAATCATTTCGGGGGCAGTGTGGGCGGCCCGATCATTCACAACAAACTATTCTTTTTCTTCGACGGAGAATGGGTGCGCATCGCACTTCCGATCGTCACACCGACCACAGTGCCAACCGCTTCATTTCAAAATTACGTTCTTCAACAACTCCCGCTCGGAGGCAAGGACTCTGTTACCGGCGCAATTTACCCCGCCGCGCCTCAGATGGTTCCCTTTTATCAAAAATTGTTTTCGCTCTACGGAAATTTGAATGGCACACCGCTCGCTGTGCTTGGCTGTCCTTTTAACGTCGGAGGCAGCGCCGCATCAGGCACGCCGCCCGATGGCAACGGCTGCGCTAACCGCCAGAGCGTTTCGCATTCCAGCGACGATCACGAGCAGGTCCAAACAGTTCGCATCGATTACAACGTCACCGCAAACAATACCGTTTGGACGCGTTTTCAAGCTGACACTGGGCTGCAGGCCGCCTACACCGACCCGATCAATTCAATTTTCGATTCCGTCTCTCCGCAGCCGCTCTACTCATTCGCGGCGGGGTACACTCACGTGTTTTCGGCGGACCTGGTGAACTATTTCAATCCCGGATTTTCCTGGTATGAAAGCCTCTTCGCACCGAGCGATTTTCAGAAAACTCTCACGGCCTTTCCAATTGTGTTGCAAGGAAGCGGAGCCAACGCTCCTTTCTCCACCGTAGGAGGCCTCGATAACACTTGGGTTCAAGGAAGACGCGCGTCTCGGTTTTTCATCAACGACAACCTAGCCTGGAGCCATGGCGCGCACGAATTCAGGTTTGGAACGAACACAAGAATTCTCCACCTGAACGACTACGATTTTGGGGAAGGCAGTGTTCCCACGGTCATCTACACGACGCTGCCGCAATATATCTATGGAGTTGCATCTACAGCGACAAAGACTTTCCCCACCTCGCCGAACGAACCCTTCAATTTTCTGAATCTCGATTTGTATGCCCAGGATACTTGGAAACTCACTCCCAAGCTGACGTGGACCATCGGTGTACGCGACACGCTCAATTCGAATCCGCTGAACCCACATGACGAGATTGCCCGCCTCCGCAGTTCGTTCGCTTCGATCTCTCATAACGTGAATCAACCACTCGACGCCGCAATTCAAGCCGGTCTGGGCAACGTTTTCGCTTCAACTCCGCTGGCGATTTGGCAACCAAGAACTGCGCTCGCATGGCAGTTCGCGCCCAATTCCGTGCTGAGAACCGGATTCGGTCTATTCAGCGACATCCTGCCGGGAAGCATTGCCGATGTTGTCGGCGTCAATCCGCCATATGTTCGGACTTTCCAAGGCGGCCTGCTCGGCACTGTCGGGGGCACCGCCATTGCCCCGGGTGTGCCTACTAGTGCAGTTGACGCAACGATCTCCGCGAATCAAATTTTCACTGCCGGCTTTCCGCACGGAGAACTTTCCTGCGCGTCTCCGTTGGCCAATCCGTCCGCGTGTCTTTCGCCGGTCGCGATTTCGGCAGTGCCAGCCGGAGAGCTCCATGCTCCCTATTTCATGCAGTGGAGCCTCGGCATCGAGCATCAGTTCGGAAGCTCCGCGAGCGTGCGCGCGCAATACGTCGGCACGCGAGCGCTGAACCAACCTTATTTAACGCAAGTAAACGGCTATCAAACCGTCTGCCAGGGATGCTTCGCGCCGTTTCCGTATTTGCAGCCGACAGATCCTAGGTTCGGCGCGGTCACGCAGTTTTCTACTGGCGCGAGCAGTCATTACAATGGCCTTCAACTTACGGCCACGAAGCAATTGAGCCACGGTCTGCAGGGACAAATTAATTACACCTTCAGCAAATGTATGGACGAAGTCTCCAACGGGGGATTTCTGCAATTCGCTGCTGGCGCGGTGCTCTCACCTCTACCGGGAGAGTTGGCACGAAATTACGGCCCGTGCGATTACGACATTCGTCACAATCTGACTGCCGAGTACGTTTACGAATTGCCGCTGAGAGTCCGAAGCCACGGCCTTGGCTATGCGCTGAACGGTTGGCAAATTTCTGGGACCGCGTTTTGGCACAGCGGGATTCCATTCTCTGTGCTGAGCACACCGTATTCGGCAGACGGAAATGGCATCGTGCAGGGCGGCGGACCGCAGTTTGCCAGCGTTGTTCCCGGCGTCCCGCTCTACGAACACAATCCCATTCCAGGTGTTACTCAACCCGGCACGATTCAGTGGCTCAACCCCAATGCTTTCGTCTCTACGGTGGATCCCAGCACGGGCGCATGCAGTGGTGGAGACAGCGCTCAAACCTGTCAGTTTGGAAATCTTGGCCGCAACTCTTTGCGCGGACCTCAATTCTTGTGGAGCGACTTCTATCTCACAAAATGGTTTCCGTTGACCGAGCGCGTAAAGTTGAGGTTCGAAGCGCAATTCTTCAATCTGTTCAACCATCCGAATTTCGGACTTCCGAGCATGGTGCTTGCGGGCATCCCCGAAAAGCCCTCTACACAGACCGGCTTCGGAGCGCTAACTTACGCGACCTCTCCGCCGACCGGCCTGCTCGGCGTGGGTCTAGGCGGTGATAGCACCCCTCGAATGATCGCGTTTCAACTGCGGCTAGAATTTTAAACGCGCCCGGCCGGAGCCGCATTTACATCCGCGGCGTAAGTGCCGGGTGGTAACTGTCCAGTTGGTTCACTTCGTCGTACGCGGCAACTTGAGCGGCAGAATTGGCAGCCTTATCATACTGCTCACGGCGTTTTAGACGTTATTCCCTATGAGCGATGCTTCTGAAGCCACGCCCGCGCTGCCGGTGCCGCACCATGGCATTTTGAGAGGACCAAACGGTCTGCGCGCGGGCTGGCGGCTGCTAATCTTTTTCGCCATCCTCCTGCCGCTCTATTACGGTGTGAGTGGCAGTGTCGATGCTCTGATCCGCCGCACGCATGCCGATTTCTCCACCCCGTCGGGCGTTGTCTTTTCGATCGACTTGCTTGTCCTTCCCCTGCTAATTGCAACCTGGATTATGGGACGGATCGAACGCCGCACCTTCGCCGACTTCGGCTTGCCATGGCGGCGAGCCTTCGGACGCCGGTTCTGGCAGGGGGCTTGTTTCAGCTTTGTGTCGATGAGTTTACTTTTTGTGACAATGCGACTTGCTGGCGTCTTCTCATTCGGCGCCATTGCACTGCACGGATGGGATGTGTGGAAATACGCCGCCGCGTGGGCTGTTCTACTATTCCTGGGCGCATTACTCGAGGACTTCCTCTATCGCGGATATCTGCTGTTCACGTTGACGACGGGGATCGGCTTCTGGCCGGCAGCGATCGTCACCTCCTTACTCATGGGCGGATTGCATTACTTCAATCCCAGCGGTCATGGGCTGGGACCGGTGGCGGCGACGATGTATTGTCTGGTGACCTGCCTGGTATTGCGGAGGACCGGTGATCTCTGGATGCCGCTTGGAATCCACGCGGCCTGGGCCTGGGCCGAGGTTTACTTCTACGGCGTGCCAGACAGCGGTTACCCGGCCAACGGACATCTGTTCAACGCCAGCTTTCACGGTGACCTGTGGCTGACTGGCGGTGGTTTTGGTCCGGAGGCCAGCATCTTCGCCCTGGTCTTGATGGCTATTTGGGGCGTGATTTTCTCCGTGTGGCTGCGTGGAGTGAGGTATCCCAACCCCGCTGCCGTTCAGCGGCCGCAGGGCGGATCGCCAACTGAAGGCACCACCGCGCGGAAGCTTTAGGGGCATCCAACCGGCGCGGAGACCTCGTGCATGTGATGGAAGAAGGACCAGGACTCAAGGCTGCTGGAGTATAAGAAAGATTTCAGCAGGGTACTGCAACTTGGTTTGGTTGGATACGATCAATAGCAAGTTTCGCATAGCAGCGGAACGTTGACCGTTGGTGGAATCCCGATCCCGAGAGCTCGATTCCGTTCTACTCAGTGCATGCGATTGGCGTTCAGTCGAATTTCATACTTCCCGCAAAGGATTTCGCGGGCTTTTTCAAATACTACGATGAGTACCGTGCTCTGGCTCGTCCGCAGGGACGCACCATCGTATTCGGTTTCACGTGGACCCTGCGCATTCCAAAGCCAGAGCCTCCGCCGCAACCACACCCGGATCCTGCAAAACCGTAGCCGATTGGAAATGTGTTGTCGCCGCCTGTCACTTCTGATAATTACAAGACTGAATAACTAGGTGCAGTATTTGGCGGGCCGCACTTATCGCAACCCGTTTGCTTTTCTCGGGAAAAAACATTGAGTTCCATCTCAGTTACCTTCATCACGTTCGCGTTTGTATTTGGAGGAGCGGCGCTTGGGATGATGCTCCGCTCCGTTTTGCCCAGCGATCACTTGAGTGGCGATACAAAAGATGTTGTCAAGCTGGGAATGGGGCTGGTGGGGACCATGGCCGCTCTGGTTCTTGGTCTGCTGATCGCTTCTGCCAAGGGATCGTTCGATACGCAGAGCAATGAGCTGACGGATATGTCGAGCCGGATCGTTCTGCTGGATCGTGTGCTGGCCCACTATGGGCCGGAGGCGAAGGACGCGCGCGATGCTCTTCGCTCCTCAGTTGAACATGCTGCGGAATGGGCCTCCGTGAAGCAGGCTATCGACACGCCTCAATTTGAAGCAAATAACCACGGCGAGGTTCTCTACGACAAAATTCAGGCACTTTCGCCGAAGGACGATACGCAACGCTCAATCCAGGGCCAAGCATTGAATCTGGTGATGAGCCTGGGCCAGACACGTTGGTTGATGGCAGAACAAAGAACCAATTCGATTTCGGTATCGATGTTGGTTGTGTTGATTTTTTGGCTCACCATTATTTTCATCAGCTTTGGGCTGTATGCGCCTCGCAACGCGACTGTGGTGGTGAGCTTGTTTGTCTCCGCGATATCGGTTTCCGGAGCGATCTTCTTGATCCTGGAGATGTACTCGCCTTACGAGGGGCTGATCCACGTGTCCACGGCCCCGCTGCGTGCCGCGCTCTCCCACCTCGGCCAATAGTTATGACCCGAATCGTAACTACGTTAGATCGCGACGGGCGTATAACCGGAACTTCCCTGAGCCACTATCAAGCTCGGGAGAGGCGCGGCGAAGGGCAACCGGAGACCTTTACGTTCCTGGGTTTCACGCATTACTGCGGGAAGCGAAGGAGCAACGGAACATTCACCATCTGGCGGAAAACGGCGAGCCGGTTGCTGACCTTGGTGCATAGCTACGAAAGGTTGTAAACGGTTATCACCGATACCATGCGATCCCGGGAAACATCGAGCGGTTGCGTGTCTTCGGGCAACGGTTGCGGCGGTTGTGGTGGCACACTCTACGCCGCCGCAGTCACCGAGCTGCGCGGTGGGATCAGCTCCTACCGATCTACATCCGGTGGCTTCCAGCCCCACGCGTTTTGCATCCTTATCCTACCGCTCGCTTCCTCGCCACTCATCCAAGGTGGGAGCCGTATGCGTAGAAGCGCCCGTACGGATCTGTGCGGGGGGCGATCAGTGATGATCGTCCCTACTGCGTCAGTTGCTTTGCAGACTGGTGGAACATCAAGGGGCCAATCCACATGAGTTTGTCTGCACGGAAGACACGATCGACATCGATTTCTTTGCTCCGCAACGCCAGGATTGGATTGACGCCGAGCCGAAATGACATTGCGGAAGGGACGCACACGAGTCACGGCTCAATCGGTATGTCAAATACAAATAAAGAGGCGCAGAAATTCTCGGACGGATTCCACTTCCTTCCCGGATACCTGGACGAGACCTCACAGATCGCTTTAACCCTGGACGTTGGCCGCCTGTTTGAAAAGGCGCCCCTTTTTGAGCAGAGGATGCCACGCACTGGCGCGCCGCTAAGCGTGCGGATGTCGAACGCCGGTGACTATGGGTGGGTCACCGATCGCGAAAAGGGATACCGATATCAGAGGACACATCCCGTCACAGGCGAGGCCTGGCCTGCCATTGCCGAGCGATTACTTAAGCTCTGGAGCGACCTCACGCGCGAGAGGCAACCTCCCAATCTCTGCCTTATCAACTTCTATAGTGACGACGCAAAATTGGGACTCCATCAGGATCGTGGCGATTCGAGCTTGGATGCGCCCGTGGTTTCAATTTCGCTCGGAGACGATGCGACCTTCCTGCTGGGTGGGCTATCGCGGAAGGATGCGACCCGCCGACTCTCGCTTCATAGCGGCGACGTGGTTTGGTTCGGCGGAGCATCGCGGCTTATTTTCCACGGGGTTCAAGGAATCAAATCCGGGACTTCCCGATTGCTTGATCGAATTGGACTGCCGAACGGACGAATCAATCTGACGCTACGGCGAATAGACCACCGTCCAACAAGCGACGCATAATCGCCTGCAAATTATTACGAGAGCATCCAATTTGGACCTGGCTTCGCGCACCGTACGCTTCCGCGGCCTCAGGCACAACGAACGTACCGCCAGCGGATTCCTCAGCGAGATCCACCGCCGCGTTCACCCAAAATGAGGATTGCCCGGAAAGTCCAACTCCTGGTAAGCCTTGACTGCGTCTTCGACGCGTCACTAGTGCCACAAACTTGTCCAGACCGATTTATTGATTCCATAGAACTTACTAGACAAGTTTATGGAGAGTCGGACAAATAAAGCACTACTCGAACTTCGGGCCCAGCGAATGCTATCACTGCGGTTATCCCACTTGGGGTCTACCGAAGATAAAAGCAGTTGCAAGGCATGGTTCTAAATCGCGGAAGAAGCAAAATTTTTAGGTCGAACTGTCGAATTCCGGTCTGGCCGTTCGTCTATCTAGTGAAGGTATGGCAACAGCCCGGCCCGAAGACCGTTACAGGAAAAGGAGAAATCATGACGCAGTATTTGGTTGCTATTCACCACCCCGACGGTTACGACGGGTCCCTCGAAGGCGAAGCGATGGAGCGCGATATCGACGCGCTCAACGAAGAGATGGAGGCTGCCGGTGCCAGGATTTTCGCTGGTGGCCTCTCCGCGGCCAGCAACGCGAGGTCGCTGCGGGCACAGCCCAATGGTAAGGTGCTCATCACCGACGGGCCGTACCTGGAGACCAAGGAGCACGTAGGCGGTTTTTGGATACTGGAAGCCGCTAACCTGGACGAGGCACTGGCTTGGGGGCGCAAGGCTGTGGTCGCCTGCCGGGCGCCGGTCGAGGTGCGCGCGTTTCTCTGACGGAGGACCCAACGGAAGGCGGGTGACCGAGCTGTACACTTTATCGAGTCGGCGTCCGAATTTGGACATTGGCTGCCGAAAACGACCATATCCTACGACGCAGCCCGTGGTAAGTGATTTACAATGTGGGAATTTCCATTGGCACGCGTGGTGCTGGAAAACGCCGAAGGGGGAGAACCATGTCATTTTTCCGCGATCTAAGAGTTGCATTCCACTCGCTGATGCGCAGCAAAGGCCTTGCGACGATTGTCATCCTCACTCTGGCGCTTGGCATCGGCGCCAATGCGGCCATCTTCACGCTCGTGCGCGGAGTGCTGCTCAAGCCGCTCGTCAACCGTGACGAGAACCGGCTTATGTACATCCGCCAGAGCGCCCCCGGCTTGGGAGACGACAACGTAACGTTCTCCGTGCCCGAAATCAAGGACATCGAATCCAGTATCCACTCCGTGAGCGAGTTCGGCGATTTCTCGACGATGGGCTTTACGATGATCGGGCTCGGTGAACCTCGCGGAGTGCGAGGTGGCGTCGTCAGCGGCAACTACTTTGAAGTAATGGGTCTGCGTCCTGTTCTCGGCCGCCTTATCGGACCTCAAGACGACGGTCCCAATGCCGCTGGCGTGATCGTGCTCACGTATCGCTTCTGGTCCACCGTTTTCAAAAAAGATCCTAACGTGATCGGCAAGACAGTTCGCCTCAGCAGCATTGGCGATCGTTCCGCCACAGTCATCGGCGTCCTTGAACCCTCGGTGCCGTATCCCGCGGATACAGAGATTATCGGCAATATGGTCACGAGCCCGCATCATCTTTCCGCCACGATGGTCACCGGCCGGGTCCATCGCATGACTGAACTCTTCGGTAAGCTTGCCCCCGGAGTCACACTCGAGCAGGCCCGCGCCGAGTTGCGCACTGTCTACGCCACGATGCAAAAAGATCACAAGGATGCTTATCCCGATAGTGGCGGCTTCCGCATCGAGTCGCGGATGCTCCGGGACGAGATTACTTCCGGCGCGCGCACCGTTCTGCTCGTACTGCTGGCCGCTTCCGGCCTCGTCTTCATCATCGCCTGCTCCAACGTTGCCAACCTGATTCTCGCGCGGACGGTTCGCCGCGAGGGCGAACTCTCGATCCGCGCCGCGCTCGGCGCAAGCACTGGTGCGCTGCGCCGCATGTTGTTAACCGAAAGCCTTCTGCTCTGCTGCGCTGGAGCCGCGCTCGGCGTGATTAGCGCGCAGCCGTTGGTCAAAATCCTGGCTCGATACGCCTCGCGGTTCTCCCTTCGCGCGCTGGATTTGACGGTTGATTCCAGCATGCTTTGGGTGGGAGTGGCGCTGGCAGTAGTGGCCGCGGTGATTTTGGCATATGTGCCGCGCCTGCCCTCGGCGAACGCGTCGAATGGCATGAACCTCGCGAGCGGCAGCGTCCGCATCACCAGCAGCACCAGCCGCCGCCAGCGCATCTTCGCCGTCACGCAAATCGCCGCGTCTTTCATGCTGTTGGCGGGCGCAAGCATGTTGATCACGACGCTGATCGCGTTGCAAAAAACCCAGACCGGTGTCGATACACGTCACGTTCTCACCGTCGACGTTCCGGCACTGTCCTACGGAAAAACGCCTCAGCAAGTCCTCGATTTTTACAAGGAATCGATGCGCCGCATCGACGCGCTGCCTGGCGTCGCTACCACCGCTTTCAGCACGATTGCTCCCTGGCGCGATGCCGACAACTTCGGTCCAGGTCTACAATTTTCTGCTGATGGCCACGTATCTGGCAAAGACGATCCTCGCGCGATGTGGCGCACCATCTCTCCCGGCTTTTTCGCCGCGCTCGGCGTGCCCATTCTCGACGGCCGCGATTTCAATTCGCAAGATGACCAGACTCAAGAGCCCGTCGCTGTCGTGAGCGAGACTCTCGCGCGCCGCATGTTTCCTGCCGGGGATGCCGTCGGCCACCATGTCTATTGGACCGATCCCGTGCTCGAATTCCTTCCCGGAACTGACGCTGAAAAGGCGCGATTCAAAGGGCCCCATCGCATCATTGGCGTCGTTGCTGACGTTGATGACCTGCATCTGGTTCCGCAGCCTGTCTCTACCATTTATGGCACCTTCGCCGATTCTGAGATGTTTGGCGGTCACCTCTTCATCCACACCACTGCGAATCCTTATTCGCTTGTAACGCCGGTAACGAAAATTATTCGAGATATGTCCGCCGATGAACCCGTTGAGCACGCCGCCACTCTTGAAGACATCCGCGCAAAAGTCCTCGCGCCAGACCGTCTGAACTCCCTGGTCTTCGGCGTGTTCGCAGGGGTCGCGCTGCTGATTGCCGTCGTTGGCGTCGCGGGCGTGCTGGCGTTTTCTGTCAGCGCGCGGACACGCGAATTCGGCATCCGCTTGGCGCTTGGGTCACAGCCGGGAAGTCTCCTCAGAGGTGTTGTCGCGGATGGCGTCGTGATGGCTGCCGTTGGTGTTGTGGCGGGCGCGGTGTTCGGGCTCGCGGTTGCGCGCGTGGCAGGCAGTTATTTCGGCGACTTGAAAATGCCAGGCGTGTTGCCGGTGATCGTTTCTGCGGCTGTGCTGTTAGGCGCGGCGGTGGTTGCTTCGATGCTGCCAGCGGCACGCGCCGCCCGCGTTGACGTTATACAAGCGCTTCGCTCGGAATGATTTTCCCGGCTCGCCCAAATTTCCTGTAAGTCGACGAGGTGCAAGACAAGTGGTTATCCGTGCGGGTTCAAAGGGTCGGCGCAACACTTGCGCGCAGTTTACTCGCTGGAGTCTGAAAGCCCAAAGTTTTTCGCGGGCGTTGATTTAGACGTAGCGCGATCTTGTCCAGTTGGAATTGCGCGTAGCCGGAAAGGTCAGTTCTCTTCGGCAGGTATTGACGCAGCAACCGGTTGGTGTTTTCGTTCGTTCCTCGTTGCCAGGGGCTGTGCGGATCACAGAAGTAGACTTTCACATTCGTGGCCACCGTGAAGGTTTTGTGTTTGGCCATCTACAGCCCGCGATCCCATGTCAACGAGCGTCGCAGGGATATGGGAAGCCTACGAATTTGCCGGCTCAATGCGGCAACGACCGCAGCCGTGTCTTTGCTTCGCACCTTCACCAGGGCAGTAAAACGCGAATGGCGTTCCACCGATGAGCCACTCGACCTGACGGTAAGAAAGATGAATCGCGTCATGGATGAAATCGAGAAGTTGCTCCCGCCAACGAAGGACGCACGGTCCGCACACTGACTCAAGCCCCATCTGCTCGTGAGCAACAGATGCGCTACTCCCTAGCTTTGGCAGCCATGGCAGGCGCATCTCGCTGAAGGACCGAGTCCTGGTAAACGTCAGAGCTTCATCGGACGCGCGTTTTCACGAAGAAGTGAAATTGGGCGAGGAGTGGCGAGGAAGCGAGCGGTAGGATAAGGATGCAAAACGCGTGGGGCTGGAAGCCACCGGTGTTCGTCGGTGCAATTAGACCATGAACCACTTCGGACTGGCCTCAGTCCGGAAAATTCATCCGACGTACGATGGCGACAAAACCCGGGTCAGAGCGCATGGAATCGAATTCCGGATCAGACCGCAGCCTAACCATCCCGCCCGACCGCTCAGCATAGGCCTTTTCAAGCCAGGTCAATGCCTCGTTCTTCTTTCCCATCCTGGCGTAAACTCTCGCGATCTGCCCCGAATCCACGCTCTGAACGGGAACCTTCAGACTCCCATCAAGTAAAGCCTGCAGCACACCCTGATAGCCAGAGCTTTTGTAAGCTCCTCCCAGTAACGAGGCCCCCGCAGGGTCCCCATATAGCTGCGCCATCGCCTGCCATTCTGCGGCAGCTTCCGTATACATTTTCTTTTGTTCATAAGTTAATGCCAGCCCAATGTGCGCTGCAATGAAATTAGGATCCATTTTCAGGGCCGCCTTGTACGCCTCTATCGCCTGATCATATTTCCGCGCATAATAATAAGACTCCGCTACCGATCCGCTGATTGCCACTGAAAGCGGATCGAGTTCCTGTGCACGCTTTGCTTCCGCGATCGCCTCATCGAAACGTCCCACCGCATACAGGTACTCGGCATACCATTGATGGGCGGTTGGGTAATTTGGATTCGCTGCAATAGCCCGCGAAAATTCCTGCTGCGCCTTGGGGAAATCCCAATCGTAATAGAGATAAGTATCTGCCAGGGTGGTGTGAGCTTCGGCCAGGGAATCATCCAGCTCCAAAGCTTTTAGTGCAGCGGCCTTTGACTTCGGCCGAGCCTCTTGCGGAGTCAAGCCAAGATACAGCCCATTCCCGACAGCATAGGAGTCCGCTACGCCGGCGTAGGCCAGGGCATAACTCGGATCCTTTTCGATCGCCTGCTGAAAATAATCCAGACCTTTCTTCACGCCTTCGTCGGTTCGCTTGTTCCAATAATAGCGTCCCTGCAAATAAAGCCGGTACGCTTCGGGATCCTCTGTATCACGCTTGGCGATCTGCCGCTCTTCTTTCCCATTCAATTCAATTCGCAGGTTCGCAGCGATGGCTTTGGAGATCTCTTCCTGAATGCCTTGGATGTCCGCAAGCTTCTTAGAATACTGTTCGCCCCATACTTGCGACTCGCGGGTCACGTCCATCAGCTCCGCACTCACCAGGAAAGCATCGCCGCGCCGCGTCACTCTTCCAGTCACCACAGCACGAACGTTGAGTTCCTGCCCGATTTTCTCCGGCGTGCTCTCCTTTCCCTTGTAACGGAACACCATACTGCGGGGCACCACTCGTAGCTGCGAGACATGCGAGAGGCTGTTGATAACGCTTTCGGTTATACCGTCGCTCAAGTACTCGGTATCCGGATCTCCGCCTCCATTAGCAAACGGCAACACTGCCACCGAATCCAGCGACCGTCCAGCCGATAAGTGATTTGCCCCGTAAAACCAGAGACCACCTGCAACAACTAAGACGGCGATGGCAACCAGAGCAATCGTAAGTTTCTTTTTATGGCGTTCCGCGAGTCCGATGGCGATAGCGGTGTCGGATCTGTGTTCGATTTGCGTCTGCGCTTTCGATATGTCCGGGTCCGCATCAGCTGCTATATTCACCGTCGCCGGGCGGCTGGAATCGGTATCGCGCTTTAGCCTCCGCAAGTCGGCACGCATTTCGGAAGCCGACTGGCAGCGCAGATTGCGGTCTTTCTCCATCGCTCTGGAGATAACGCGTTCCAGCTCCGCCGGCACGTCAGGATTCAATCGGACCGGGGGCACGGGCGCGCGGTGAAGAATGGCGTCGGTGATGAGAGCGGAGCTATCTCCACGAAAAGGCAATGTTCCGGTGGACATCTCGTACAAGACCACACCGAAGGAAAATAAATCTGTACGCGCATCTAAGTCCCTAGCACTTAACTGCTCGGGCGACATGTAGGCGACCGTCCCAACTGCGGTGCCTGGGCTCGTAAGATGGTCTTCGCTCACCCCCAGCGCTGCATCCGCGGCGAGCGTAGCCTCGGCCTCCGAGACCGCGCCTTCCCGCCTCGGCGCTAACTTCGCCAAACCAAAATCCAATATTTTCGCGTGCCCTCGTTTAGTTATAAATATGTTGGCAGGTTTGATGTCGCGGTGGACGATTCCTTCGCCATGGGCGGCCTCCAGGCCCTCCGCAATCTGGATCGCCAAATCAAGCAGGCTTTCGATTTCAATTGGACGGCCGGCAATGCGATGCTTTAACGTCATACCGTCCAGGTACTCCATCACGATATACGCCTGACCGTTTTCCTCGCCGATGTCATAAATCGTGCAAATGTTCGGGTGGTTCAGCGCGGAGGCAGCTTTCGCCTCGCGTCTGAAGCGTTCGAGCGTCTGAGGGTCGTGCGCTAAATCTGGCGGCAGGAATTTCAAGGCGACAGAGCGATCCAGGCGGGTGTCTTCGGCCTTATAAACTACACCCATCCCGCCACCACCAAGTTTTTCCACGATACGGTAGTGCGATATGGTTTTGCCGATCAGCGAGTCGGTGGCTGGCACGTGCTGCACATCTTAGGGCGCGTCAGGAATCAAGTCAACGAAGAGAGATCGAAGAGAGATCGACGAGATCGACTGTAATACGCCGAGTGCGATGCACGAAGTTGTTGCGCTTTTCTTGTCCTCCTTGTCGTCTCCTAGGTAGAGGGGCTTGCTAGGCACCCGGGCGGAACCGTTGCACAAGCCCTTCGGCCCTTTTCACGATGAAAGGAGTGAAAGATGAAACGCAAATTCAAGTTCGTGCCTTTAGCATCTGTCGCCTTTGTTACATTGTGTGCTGTTTCGACATGGCCCGCTTTTCGGGGATTTGGTTTTGGAATCCTAAGCAATAGCCGTGAAAATGCGGAATCCGCACGCAGAATTCAACAAGAGGCGGCGCAGGAAACGGGCGCGCAAAGCGACGTCACTTCTTGCGCGTACACATTTACATCTGGAAATGCGCAAACTTACATGAAATATTGCGTGACGGTCAATGGGAACATCGTGCAGTTCCAAAGCCCGCTAGGCGTCGAGGACATCAAGTCCGCTGCCAGCAGCGAAGGCTACGGACTCTGTGCTGCCGGAGAGAACAGCTACTGGGACTGGGCGGGAGCGGGCGCGAAAAATTGGGGCCCGGCGACTTTGCTCACCCAAACAGCGACGGAAGTGAAGATTGCGCGCACGACCACCGATGGCATCTGGACGCTAACGCAGACCATCACGCAAAATTCGTCCGGGCGGTACGCAAAGATCGAAATGCAACTCAAAAATGATACGGACGTATCGCAGCAGGGCGGCTTTTTCATGCGCTGGGCGGACGTGAATGCCGACAACAGCACGATAAACAATCTGGACGCGACGACCATCAGCGCGTGAGGCTACCGGCCATTCCTGGCTGGGAGTTCGTACTTACCCTACGGTTTGTTATTGCAGAATTTTGGAGTCAACACGAATGAAAGTGCCGGTTACGCGCTGGATACGAATCAACCGCCGGAGGTGTGCCTACCCGGGTTGACTTCCAATGGAACGTTGACGGCAACGGATGGCTCGATAATGATGCTGTATGTCTTTCCACCGGTGGCTAAAAGTCAGACCGTCACGTTCAATGTGAAATACGCGGCGTTTTGACGTCGCAAACAACGTTTTTCGCACGCCGCCCGTGCCGAAAACTTTTCGCGGCGTGCAGATGGCGATGACTCCGATGGCAGGCTAAGTCAAATTATAAAAGCGGATCCCTAGCTTGCGTGTTCTCAAGTCCTTCCATGAGAAGGCCGGTGAGTGTCAAACCCTTTCTTTCATTTTCCTCTTTTTTTTTCTTTCTTTCTTCTTCATTCCTTCTTTCCAGATTGTGTTCCCTTGAGCCAAGCCGCCTCTGTCGCCACCCTTCCATCCGCACTCTTGGTTGAGCGATGGTCGCTCGGTGCAAGTTGGGTGTACTTGA
>Ga0209420_1000550_pt1 | contig 19242 bp, 14 predicted proteins | sample BlaSpr_A8_OM1_O1_FD_187972 | JGI IMG/M metagenome (GOLD analysis project Ga0209420, IMG submission 187972) | Forest soil microbial communities from Thunder Bay, Ontario, Canada - Black Spruce, Ontario site 2_A8_OM1_O1 (SPAdes) (version 2) | ecosystem: Environmental > Terrestrial > Soil > Boreal... | reverse complement strand
CCCCCGCCGAGCACCGCACCGGACAGGCCGGCCCACCGCCGGAGAAGGAGGGACCGGGGCGTGCGTTATGTGCTCCGCAAGCTGGGCTTCTACCTGGTGGCCGCCTGGGCGGCGCTCACCATCAACTTCGCCCTTCCGCAGCTCATCCCGGGCAACCCGGTCGAGGCGCTGATCGGCCGGATGGCGCAGTCGGGGGGCGCCCCGCCGGGCGAGGCCAAGGTGCTGACCAGCCTGCTGGGCCTCGGCACGGGAAACATATTCGAGAAGTACTGGCAGTACGTGGACGGCCTGGCCCATTTCCGGCTCGGCCTGTCCGTCACCAACTTCCCCACCCCCGTCAGCACCGAGATCGGCCAGTCCATCTACTGGACGCTGATCCTGGTTGGCACCGCGACGGTGGTCAGCTTCGTGCTCGGTATCGGCCTCGGCGCGCTGGCCGGCTGGAAGCGGGGGTCTAAGCTGGACGCGATCATCCCGGCTACCACCTTGCTCACCGCGATGCCGTACTTCTGGCTCGCGCTCCTCTTCGTGTACGTCTTCGCCAGCAACGTCTGGCACGTGCTTCCCCAGGGCCAGGGGTACGACACCAACTCCGAGCTCAACGTCGGGTGGAATCTGCCGTTCCTCGCCTCAGCCGTGCAGCATGCGATCCTGCCCGCGCTGACCATAGTGGTCAGCTCGGTTGGTGGCTGGCTGCTGGGCATGCGGAACATGATGGTCTCGACGCTGTCCGACGATTACGTCGTCGCCGCCGAGGCAAAAGGGCTGAGGCAGCGCCGGATAATGATCGGCTACGCGGCCCGCAACGCGGTGCTGCCCAGCATCTCCGGGTTCGCGATCTCGCTCGGGTTCATCGTCAGTGGGGCGATCGCGACGGAGTACGTGTTCTCCTACCCGGGCCTGGGCGAGAAGCTGGTACAGGCCGTCATTAGCGACGACTACCCATTGATGCAGGGGATCTTCCTGGTGATCACATTCGCGGTGTTGGGCGCCAACATGATCGTTGACCTGTTGCACGGCTTCATCGACCCGCGGACGAGGCTGTCCCGGTGACCGCCACCAACGTGGTCGCCGCGGCCGTCGCGCAGACCGGCGGCTCCGGCACCGGTCGGCTGACCGGGCTGCGGGCCGCGTTCCGCTCGCCCAGGCTGATCGTGGGAACCAGCATCGTCGGGTTCTTCGTGCTGCTCGCGATCTTCGGGCCGTTCTTCTTCAGTAACCCGAATGCGCTGAGCAATACCGAGCTCGCCGGGCCGTCACTCAAGCACCTGCTCGGCACCACCCAGATCGGCCAGGACGTCTTCGCTCAGCTCGTGGTCAGCGCGCGCAACTCGCTGTTGATCGGCGTGGGCGCCGGGCTGCTGGCCACCGTCGTCTCGATCATCGTCGGCATCAGCGGCGGGTATGCAGGCGGGATCATCGACGAGGCACTGAATCTGTTCAGCAACGTGGTCCTGGTCATCCCCACGCTGCCGCTGGTCATTATCATCATTGCTGACGTCAAGTCCAACGGCCTCGTCCCGCTGATCGTGATCATCGCCTTCACCAGCTGGGCGGCGGCCGCCCGGGTATTGCGGGCGCAGACGCTGTCGGTACGAAACCGCGAGTACGTGCTGGCCGCCCGCGCCTCCGGGGAACGCGCGTGGCGGATCGTGTTCGTCGAGATTATGCCCAACGAGCTGCCGATCATCGTATCCAACTTCATTTTCGGCGTAATCTTCGCGATTCTCACCCAGGCGGCTCTCGCCTTCATCGGCCTCGGCGACCCGACGCTTCTCACCTGGGGAAACATGCTCAGCCTGGCCTACGACAACCAGGCCCTCTCGGTCGGCGCCTGGTGGTGGCTCATCCCGCCGGGCTTGTGCATCGCGCTGCTCGGCATGGGTCTCGCGCTGATCAACTTCAGCCTGGACCAGCTGCTCAACCCGCGGCTGCGCGTATACCGGCCCGCCAAGGCCAGGCGGGGCCGGGCGCAGGTGAGCCAGGGATGAGCGGCGGGATATCAGGTTTCAGGGGCAACGGGCCGGCCGCCCGGCAGGACGTAGTTCTGCGGGCGGAGCACGTCAGCGTGGAGTATGCCGGGCCGCGCCCGACCCGTGCCGTTCGTGACGTCACAGTCGAGCTGCGCCGCGGCGAGGTGCTCGGCATCGCCGGGGAGAGCGGATGCGGCAAGTCCACGCTGGCCTACGCGCTGACCCGGATGCTCAGGCCGCCCGCCGAGCTGACCGCCGGGTCGATCACGTTCTGCCCCTCGGACGGGGCGCCGGTGGACGTGATGGCGCTGGAGGATGAGGATCTGCGCCGGTTCCGGTGGAACAAGATCTCGATGGTCTTCCAGAGCGCGATGAACGCCCTTAACCCGGTGTCCAGCCTGGCCAGGCAGTTCGATGACATCTTCGAAGCGCACCGGCCGCAGATGGACCGCGCCGCCCGCCACGCCCGGGCGCGGGAACTGCTCGACATGGTCGGGATCGACCCGGCCAGAATCAATGGCTTCCCGCACGAACTCTCCGGCGGCATGCGACAGCGGGTCATGATCGCCATGGCGCTCGCGCTCGAGCCGGAGGTCGTCATCATGGACGAGCCGACCACCGCGCTGGACGTGGTGGTGCAGCGGGAGATCCTGGACGAGATCGAGCGGCTCCGTGAGGACCTCGGGTTCAGCGTCATCTTCATCACCCACGACCTGTCCCTGCTGCTCGAGATCAGCGACCGGCTCGCGGTGATGTACGCGGGCGAGATCGTGGAGCAGGCGCCGTCCGAGCTGGTCGGTACCGCCCCCGCGCACCCGTACACGCTCGGCCTGCTGCGTTCGTTCCCGGACATGCGCAGCGCCAGGCGCGAACTGCGCGGTGTACCGGGAAACCCGCCGGACCTGCGGGACGACTTTCCCGGGTGCCCGTTCGCGCCGCGCTGTGACTACCAGTTCGAGCCCTGCGAGACCGTCCATCCGGTGCTGCGGGCACCCGCCACCCGGCTGGCGGTAGCTGATCCGGCCCTGGTCGGTGGCTGGCGGGTGGCCTGTCATCTGCACAACCAGCAATACCGCCCGGCGGGGCCGCCTGATCAGCTCGCGGGGGTGGCCCAGGACCGGCCTGAGCCCGACGTCCCGGCTCTGGACAGCCCGGTCGCCGCGGATAGCCTGGGAGGCGAGCAGTGAGCGTCCTTGAGGTGCGTGACCTGACCGTCGAGTTCGGCCAGCGCGGCGGCGGCAAGCTGCGGGCGGTGGACAACGTGTCGTTCGAGCTGCACGAGGGGCAGACGCTGGCGCTGGTCGGTGAGAGCGGCAGCGGCAAGTCGACCGTGGTGCGGGCGCTCGCCCAGCTGGTGAAGCGGGACTCCGGTGAGATCCTGCTTGACGGCGCGCCCGCGGGTCGGCACGGCCAGGCACTGCGCGGCTACCGGCACCGCGTTCAGCTGGTCTTCCAAGACCCATTCGCCTCGCTTAACCCCATACACACCGTGCGACACCACTTGGTCAGACCGCTGCTGTTGCAGCGAGGGCACCCGCGAGGCGAGGCCCTGGAGCAGGCCGTCTACGGACTACTTCGCTCGGTGAACCTGACGCCGCCCGAGGAAGTGGCCGGCAAGCACCCGCATGAGCTGTCCGGTGGCCAGCGCCAGCGGGTGGCCATCGCCCGGGCCCTGGCCACCAACCCTGACGTCCTGCTCGCCGACGAGCCGGTCTCCATGCTCGACGTGTCGATCCGGCTGGAGATCCTCAACCTGCTTGACGGGCTCAAGCGGGACCGGAACCTGGCCATGCTCTATGTCACCCACGATCTGGCCACGGCCCGGCACTTCTCCTCGGAGATCATGGTGATGTACCGGGGCGAGATCGTCGAGCATGGCCCGAGCGACGAGGTGATCCTGCGGCCTTCGCACCCGTACACGCAGATCCTGGCCGGTTCCGCGCCCGATCCGACGATCTCCCGCGAGGATCTGGCCACGGCCCGGCGGACCAGGCAAGCCGCTCGTGCCAGCCGGACGGCCGAACAGCGCGAGGTCGCGATCGATAAAGGCTGCCGGTTCCGCTCCCGCTGCCCCTTCGCCATGGACATCTGCGCGACACATCCGCCCGACCTGGCCGCCGCGCCGGATCACCTGGCCCGGTGCTGGCTGCTCAGCGACGACGTGACGCCGGCCGGGGCCGGCGCGAAGAGCACGCTGCCGCGGCGCGGACCGGCGCAGTGAGCCAGCCAGGTCGCGCGCAGCAGGAGATCGCCCGGGTGCCGGTGGCACCGGCGGGGGCGGTGATCTACGCAGAGGGCTGGCAGTCGTGGAGCGTCACGGCCGCGCAGTCGGCCACGACCGTTCCCTACCGAGTCACCGGGCGCAACTCGCTGGCCATCGACTGCCAGTACGGCTGTGCGGCGCCCGAAGGCGTTCACCAGGGTTCGGGGCTGCTCGCGATCGACCCAGGGACCGGGGGACCGGTGGAAGTCTTCGGCGCCGTGAGCGCGCTGCAGTCCGTCCCGGTGATCCAGGCCGCCATGCAGGGCGAGACCCTCGTGGTCACGGCCGACGGCCCGGTCAGTTATGCCACTGATGCCGGGCCTCGCGGTCTGACCGGCGCGCTGAGCCGTTGGGGAGAAGCGTTCGCGGCGGGAGCGGGCGTGGCCGCCGGCGACCTACGCGAGATCCCGCCCGTCTGGTGCTCCTGGTACCAGTACTACGGCGCGGTCACCGCCGAGGACATCCTGATCAACCTGACGGCGATCGACGATTGCGGAATGCCGGTCGGCGTGGTGCAGATCGACGACGGCTACCAGGCGGCGCCGGGGGACTGGCTGGTCCCGGCCGACCGGTTCGGCGACCTGCCGGGCCTGGTCGGGCGGATCCGCGACAGCGGGCGCCGGGTCGGCATCTGGATCGCGCCGATGGTCGTCGGCAAGGCGAGCGCGCTGTACGCAGATCATCCGGACTGGCTGGTCCGGGACGAGGGGACCGGCGAGCCCGTGTTCGCCGGAGACGTGCTCGGCGGTGAGTGTACGGCCCTGGACCTGACCCACCCGGATGCCGCCGAGTATCTCGCCGGCGTGCTGATCACGATGCAGGACTGGGGAATCGACTACTTCAAGATCGACTTTGCCTACGCGGGCGCCTGTGAGGGACGCCGCTGCCAATCGGTGACTGGCGTCAATGCGTACCGCCAGGGGCTGCGCCTGATCCGCGAGGCGATTGGGCCCGGAGCGATCCTGCTGGGCTGCGGGGCGCCGATCCTGCCATCGGTGGGAGTCGTCGATGCGATGCGGGTCGGCCCGGATATAGCGGCGCGTTACGAGCCGCTGCACGGGCACCCGACGCTTCCCTCCCAGCGCAACGCGACGCGGAACGCGATGGCGCGGGCGTGGCAGCAGGGCAGGTTCTGGCTGAACGATCCCGACTGCTTGATGGCCAGGCCGGGGGTGGAACGGCGGGAGGAGTGGGCCGCCACGGTCGAGAGGTTCGGCGGCTTGCGGTCCTCCGGCGACGCGATTGCCGAACTGGATGACTGGGGGCGGGAGACCACTCGCCGTCTGCTCGTCCCCTCCCCGACCGCCCCGCTGGTCTAACCCGCCATGCTGGTCTTGGCCGCCATCGCGAGTGGGCACCCGGAAGCCCGGCTGCCCAATGCTTGACTGTCATCGACCGCTTGACTGTCATCGGCCGCGCCGGTCGCGCAAGGCAGGTACCAGCGACTGCATCTGCTGGCTGAGCCCGTTGAACAGCGGCCAGAACGGGGCGCGAACGAGGACGGGAGCCCGCGCTTGGCGAAGTTCGTCCAGTACCCCGTCATGATCGTGGCTAGCTGCTGCTGCGGTACCGACAGCGCCTTCGGGAAGGCGGCCATGGGCAGGTCCATCACGTACTGGATCTCGGACGCGTGGGCCGCGCCGTAGGGAAGCTGACCGGCAGGGAGTATAGGCCGAGCCCGGGGCGAACCTCCCCTGCAGCCGCTCGAGCTTCACGACGATCACGAGCTTAACTCTCTGCCAGCTCACCCCGTCAGCCACTACAGCGGTGACGTATGCCCCGGCCTGGCTGGCCGGGGCATGTGGCGTCGAGGCGCAGGTGAGAGCCGGTCCTATTGTGACTCGAGGATGACCATTGACTCGGCCGGCAGCGTGATGCCGTGCCCGAGCGAAGACGCGCTGGCCGTGCCCTGCACGATGTTGGACATGCTGGCGTTCTGGTTAGCCGCACTGTAGGTCCAGGTCCGCAGCTGGCCCCGCAGTGGCGCGTCCGCACGGAAGCTCACCGTTTCTGCCGAGCTGGTGTTGGTGTTGATGAAGGCGACCGCTTCCTGACCCCCCGGCAGGCGGGCCTGGTAGGCCAGGACGTCCGCGGCATCAGAGGTCCCCATGGCAACCAGGAGCGCACCGGGGTGGGCCAGCACCGAGGCCAGCACGTACCCGTAGTAGGGCGTTTCCGGTACGGGCGGCGAGGCCGAGGTGAACATCCCGTAGTCCGGGTTGGTGCAGGCGGCGCCGGTGTTGCCGTAGTTGTTCATGTCCCACCAGTCCACGCTCTGCGCCCCGGCGGCCAGCCAGGACAGAACGTCCCCAGCCGCGAACAGCGCCCCGGTCGGCGTGCACACGGTGGTCGTCTCGTTGTTCGAGACGCCCGTCTCGCCGACGACGACCTGGGCTCCCGGGTCACGGGCATCGAGCTGGCCGCGGATCTGGCCGTATAGCGAGGGCACCGACATCAGGGACTGCAGGACCTGCTGGTCGGTCGGGTTACTCCCGCCGGTGGCCCCGCCGAAGGAGAACGGGTAGTAGTGGGCATCGACGAAGCTGACGTACCGGCCGTCCTGGCCGAGCACCGTGTTGTTCCATTCAGAGTTGTCCGGAACGGACGCGCCCGCCACGTCGCTGCCGAAGGCCCAGGGCACCCCGATCCGCGCCGCCGGATCAGCGGCCTTCATGGCCTGCATGAAGGCCCGCGCGTTGGTCGCGTAGGAGGTGGCCAGCGTCTGGGTTCCCGCGGCGTCGCCCTGCGTCACCTGCGGGCAGGTCGGGTTCTCGTAGACCCCGTTAACCGTCGAGTAGTCGTTGGGCTTATAGCCCTGGAAGTTCTCAGGGGCCTGAGCCAGCCAGTTGTTGACCTCCCAGCAGCCGTAGTTCTCGTTGCCCACCTCCCACAGCGCCACGCCGTCGCCGGACGTGCTCAGCGAATGGCTGACCCAGGCGGCCGCCTCGGCGGGTGTGCCCGAGCCGTAGTTCACCGTCACGAAGCTGGCCGCGCCGATGGCCTTGGCCTGGGCCGAGAACTGGTCGAAGGGCAGCGAGTCGGTGCTGTCGCAGCTAGCCCCGGTGAACGGCGCCGTCGTGTCGTAGGGGAATGGAGCGCCGGTGAAGCTCCCAAAGGGGTTACCCCAGATGCACGTCTGGATGTCGGTATTGGTCTGCCAGTCGTAGTAGTCGGCGTACGAGCCGCCGCCATAGCGGAGCAGGCCGATATCGGCCGCCTTGAGCAGCGGCTGGATCACGTCCAGGCCGCCGCCCGCCGAGACGTCGGCCGCGTAGATGTAGTCCCAGGGCGCGGCGTTGAGCCCCAGGGCCAGCGCTGGCACCACGCGACCCGGCTGGCCCGTCAGCGGTGCAGCGCTCGCCGTACCGGCCGCCGACAGGGCCGCGGCCGTCGCGATGGCCAGGCCGGCGGCTACGGCCGCCCGGCGGGCACGTCGTCGGCGTCGTGCGGCCTGTGCGGGTGAACAGGAATGCTCTTCGTGCATTTCAGCCATTGCCATCCCTTCTTACTTACCCGGTTTAGTAAACGGTCTAGCGGAAATACGTCTCGGCTGTTCACGTAGCGAGCCTGCTAGCGCTCGGCGTCGGCGACCAGGTGTCCCGGCCCGACCGGCAGGCCGATGAACAACCCCTCGAACAGGACGTCGCGGGTCTTGAGGTACGCGCCGATCACGACCAGCAGGACCAGCGCCGGGATCATCCGGCGGCCCACCGGGCGGCACCTACCGCCCTTGTCATACCTCTCACCTGCCCTGCCTCCTTACTGGGAAGTCTGTGGTGTCGCTGTTCCGGTCGGGGTCCAGAGGAGCTATACCGGTTAAGTGTTCATCATGCGGGAACGGGAAGTAAAGCGTCAGGCGCATATCGATCAGGTATCGGCCGGGTTAAACGGCCGCGTATTGATGCCTCAGCGCAGCCGTGCCCGGTCCTGGGATTAGCTCACCCGGCGCGAACCCGGGGCCGGCTCCGTGCTGTCGCGGACCATCAGGACCGGCGGTGGTTCCTGGAGGCGGCCCGGCCGACCCCCCTCGCTCGCCTCGCGCAGCATGCGCGCCGCGGCGGCGCCAGCGGCGGGGATGTCCCTGCGCAGCGCGGTGAACGCGGGATGCACGAGCTCGCACAGCGCGGTGTCGTCCCAGACCACGATGGACAGGTCGGCGGGCACCCGGACGCCCATCCGCTGCGCGGCCCCGAGCCCGGCCACAGCCATCACGTCATTGTCGTACAGGATGGCCGTCGGCGGCTCGGCCTGCTTGAGCAGGTCGCGCGTGGCCTCGGCGCCGTGCTCGGCGGTGTAGTCGGCGGCCACCGAGAAGGCCTGGATACCGGCCGCCCCGGCCACCTCGGCCAGCGCGTCGGTGCGCAACTTGGAGTGCCAGTACCGGGGGAAACCCCCGATCCGGGCGATCCGCCGGTGCCCGAGCCCGGCCAGGTAGCCGATCACGGCGCGGGTGGCTGCCTCGTCGTCCTGCCAGACGGCGGGCAGGGTGCCGGCCCCGCGCGGGGCCCCGAGCACGACGGCGGGCATGGTCAGCTCCTCCAGCACCCGGATCCGCCGGTCGCGCACCTGAAGGTCGACCAGGAACACGCCGTCCACCTTCCGCTGCGCCCACCAGGAGCGGTACAGGCGGATCTCCTCGGCCTGGTCCTCCGCCATGGTGAACAGCAGCGTCACGTGATTGAGGGCCAGCTCCCCCTGGATACCTGAGATGAGCTGCATGAAGAAGACCTCACTGCCCAGGGTGCCGGCCGGCCGGTCGATGACCAGGCCGAACGCGCCCGCCCGGCCGTCGGACAGGGCGCGGGCCGCGCTATTGGGCTGGAAGCCGATCTCGGCCGCGATGGCCAGGATGCGCTCGCGGGTGGCGGCCGACACGCCGGGCTGGCCGTTCAGGGCGAAGGAGACGGCCGCCTTGGTCACGCCGGCCCGGCGCGCGATGTCGGCGATCGTCGGGCGTCTCATCCGCTTCCTTTCCCAGCCGAACGGCAAGAAGACCGAGGACGCCGCTCACCTGCCGAGCCTAGTCAGCACGGCCTGACCCACTTCAGCTTAAGCCGCTGGCCGCCGGGACGTATAGGGCGCGCCCGTTTGACACTTAACCGGTATAGTGTTTCGATCTCAGCAGCGACATCCGCCAGTCGTCCGCACGAGGGAGCCGCCGCCCATGCACCGCACTACCGCCCGGCTGATAGCCGCCGGCCAGCCGGTCAGCTGGCTGGGGGCCAACTTCTGGTCCCGGGCCGGCGGCCCGCTCATGTGGCGGACCTACGACCCGGCCCTGATCAGCGCGGAGCTGGGCGTGCTGCACGAGCACGGCCTGACCATGACCAGGTCGTTCTTTTACTGGCACGACTTCATGCCGGAACCCGACGCGATCGACGAGCAGATGACGGCCCGGTTCGCCGACTTCCTGGACCGGCACGCCGAGCGGCAGATGAGCACGGTGCCCACGTTCATCGTCGGGCACATGTCCGGCCAGAACTGGGATCCGTCCTGGCGGGGCGGCCGGGACCTGTACGCCGATGTGTGGCTGGTCGGCCGACAGGCCTGGTTCGCGGGTGAGATGGTCCGCCGGTTCGGCGGGCACCCAGCCGTGGCCGGCTGGCTGGCCTCCAACGAGATGCCGCTGTACGGCGGCGACCATGCGGCGCCCGAGACCGTCGCGGCCTGGGCCCAGATAATCAGGGACGCGGTACGGGCGGCCGGCGGGCACCAGCCGTTCTCGATCGGCGACGGGGCGTGGGGCGTCGAGACCAGCGGCCGCGAGAACGGGTTCCGGCTGGCCGATATGGCCCGGCTGTGCGACTTCCTCGGCCCGCATGCCTACCCGGTGGGCGATGACCAGATCCGGCAGCACTACGCGGCGGCCTGGCAGTGCGAGCTGGCTGGCACGTTCGGCCGGCCGGTGGTGCTGGAGGAATTCGGGGCCAGCTCCGACTTCGCCTCCGGACCGAACGCCGCCCGCTACTACCGGCACGTCCTGCACCACAGCCTGCTGGCCGGCGCGACCGGCTGGATCGCCTGGAACAACACCGACTTCGACCTGCCCGGGCAGGACCCGTACCGGCACCACGCGTTCGAGCAGCATTTCGGGCTCACCGACGCGGCGGGCGTCCCCAAGCCGGCCCTGGCCGAGATGGCGGCCTTCGCCGCCACGCTGCGCGCGATCGACGTGGGCCGCTGCGCGCGGGCCAGCACCGACACCGCGCTGATCGTCCCCGCCTACCTGGACACCAGGTATCCGTTCACCGACCCGGCCGACACCGCGCGCATCGCCCGGACATTGGCCCAGGCCTACGTCTCGGCCCGGCTGGCCGACCTGGCCCCCGCCCTGACCCGGGAAAGCGGAGGCCTGGCCGGGGGCGCCCGGCTGTATCTCGCGCCCTCGGTCAAGCAGCTGCTCGCCCCCACCGCCGGGACGCTGGAGCAGCTCGCCGCGGCCGGCGCCTGCGTATACCTGTCCTACTCGGCGGGCGACACCGAGTGGCACCGCGGGCCGTCGTACGGGCGGCTGGATGAGGCATTCGGCGTCCGGCACCAGCTCGATGTAGGCCTGGTCAACCCGATCGAGGACGAGGTGACCGTGCTGCGCCTGCACCGTGACTTCGGCGGCTTGGCCCGCGGCACCACCCTGTCGTTCGCCGCCACAGGTAACCGGCACAGCCGGGCGTTCCTGCCTGTCGAGCCGGCCGGAGCCGAGGTCATCGCCACCGATGCCCGCGGCCGGCCCGCGCTGCTGCTGCGCCGCGCCGGCCACGGCTCGCTGGTCCTGGGCACTTACCCGCTCGAGCACATGGCCGCACTCACCCCCCGGGTCAACCCCGACGACACCGTGACCCTCTACGGCGCGCTGGCCGCCCACGCCGGGGTCCGCCGCCCGGTGACGGTCGATGACCCCAGGGTCGCCTGCGACACCCTGGTCCGCGACGACGGGACCACCTTCGCCGTCCTGGCCAGCCACGCCGCCGAGCCGCTCACCGTCAAGCCCCTCCTAGCCGACGGCGGCGCGCTCACCGAACTGGACGGCGACGATGGACTGGAAGGAGTCACCCTGGATCCGTTCGGCATCAACATCTTCAAGGTAACCGGGAGCGTGCCTACGGACCTCAGCCGCTAAGAGGTTCCCGCCGCCACCATGCGCTGGCCGGCCTGCCCAAGGGCTGCCTTGGTTCAGGCCGGTCCCGTCGCGCGGACCGGGTTCCTGTAACTCGTCCTGACCCAGCTCGCGCTCGACCAGCGCCACCAGGTCCGGGCGGGCGCTCAGCCCCCACAGGACCGCGGCCGGGACGCCCAGCTGGCGTGCGGCCTCGGCCACCACGGGCTGCATCATCCCGAGCGCGTGCGCCAGCCCCTCGTCCCTGGTGTAGGTCGGCGGCAGGTCATCGAGCGAGAGCTCGGCCGGGCGGTGGAAGGTCCCGTCCCGGCCGGGCAGCCAGGCTTCGCGCTCGGCGGCCAGGCCCATGGCCGAGCTGGCGGGTTCCCGGCTTGAGTCACCGAACGACTGCAGCACGGACCGTTCGACGACCCCGCTGACCAGCCGCCGGTTCGGTGCGAGCAGGACGTTCCACACGTACTCGGACCTGGCGTGGCTGGGGTGGCTCAGCGCGAAGCCCAGGCCGTCTATGTCCGCGTCCGGGTCGAAGCCGCCAAGCCCCCGCTCGTTCCGGCCGAACTCGACCGTGATCGTCACGTAGCCGAGCTGGTCCGGGGTCCGCGCCCGCACCTCGACGGCCTGCCGGACCCCCATGCCGCGCAGCTGCACCAGCCACGGCCCGTAGAGGTCGGCGGCGAGCCAGACGCCGGGATTCCCGTCGAAGTAGACCTCCAGGTCCTTGCCCCGCTGGTACAGCGCGGGCGGCGGCAGCAGGCGCTGCTCGCCGGTGGCGGCGTTTTCGCCGATGAGGAAGGCGGTCTGCCGCAATCGGCCCAGCAGCTCGTCGTGCCGGGCTGGCCCGGCCTCGTCCAGCGCCCGCACGACCCGCTCCAGGTCGGCGTCGTGCTGGGCCGGATCAAGCGCGGCGACGTCCAGGCCGTCGTACCTGGGCAGGATGAGCTCGAGGACCTCGGCCACCACGTCTGGTTCGGTTAGGCCGAGCGCGTCGAGGAACGGCCGGGCCGCCGGGGAGCCGGCCACTGCGCGCCGCACCGTGGGCAGGCTGCTCGGGCTGGGCCCCGGCAGGTACACGGTCGGCCGTCCGTCGGCGCCGAACGGCGCGACCTGGCGCCCGTCCTCCAGCCGGATGACCGGCTTGGCCCGCGCCGGACCTCCTGCGCCTCCCGACCCATCCGGGGCCCGCCACAGCCGCGGATAGCCGGACAGCAGCCCGTAAAGCCGCGCGATCCACTCATCCGGCTGGTCCTGGAGGAACTCTGCGGTCAGCCGGGTCACGAGGCTCTCGGCGGTGACCTCCTCGAGGCCGAGCTCGTCCTGCAGGTATCGCCACAGGACCGGCGTGCCCGACTCGGTAATGGACTCGTCGGCGAACCAGGCCGGGCCAGGCGAGCCGTACAGGGCGCCGAGCTGACCGGCGTCCGCCAGCTCACGTACGTCCCGGCCGCCGGCCAGCTTAAGCTGCCGGGCCGGACGGTAGCCGGCCCCGTCCGCGGGCAGGAGCGCCTCGGCGGCCAGCGCCGCGCGCACCGCCTCGAACAGCGGGCGGAACATCGAGCCCGGCTCGAACCGCGTCGCATCCAGCGGCAGGGCGGTCAGCGCGGCCGCCGTCAGCAGGCCGTCGTCACGCAGCTCGCTCAGCACCCCGGCCAGCAGCGCGGCGGTCTCCCGCACCAGGACCTGGTTAGACGGGTCGTGGGCGGGCACGTTGTCCCGGGCCGGCGTGGTCCGGTACGGCCCCTGCACGATGAAACCGAGGAAGGTCTCCTTCTCGGTCGGGAAGAACACGCTCAGCGGGGAACGGTCCAGCGGCACGATCCGGCCCGCCTCGACGCGGAAGGCGATCTCGACCCGGTGCGTCCCGGCCGTCAGGCCCTCGACCGGGCGGTACCAGGCCAGCCACTCCTCCGGACGGCCTCGGCCCCTGGCCAGCCTGACGCGCCGGCTCGCGGGGGTGCGGGATTCGGTGCTGCGCCCGATGACCGAGCCTGCCACCGAGGTGCCGCCGACGGTCAGGCGCGTGATGCTGGCCAGGAACAGCAGGACGCCGGGCTCGATCGCGGCCAGCGCCGCGGATATCTCCCGGACGGCGACCGCCGCGGGCACGTCGTCGTGGTCGAAGGGGAAGACGAACACGGTCCCGGCCGCCGGGCCGCGCAGCGGATCGGTGGCGTAAGGCCGGACGTAGTTCTCGATCCGGAAGTGCTCGTCCCCGCTGTAGATGTGCGGGGTCCTGGTGTAGGCGTACACCGACTTGAAGCCGATGCCGAACTGGCCGATCTTGGTCAGGTCGGCCGACTTCCCGCTCTGGCCCACGCCGCAGACCCCGCGGACGTCGGCTTCGGTGAAGGGCCGGCCGTCGTGCCGCAGTTCCAGCCGGTCGGAGAACAGTTCGAAGGCCAGCGCGGTGGCCCCCGCGTCCTCGGCGTTCTGGATCAGCTCGAAGATGAAGTGGGTGCGCTCGCTGTAGAGCTGGCCGAGCAGGTCCAACACGGCCGTGTCCCAGCCGTACCGGGCGATGTTCTCCTCGCGGATCTTCTCGTAGTCGGCTGACACTGCCGTTTCCTCCGCCGCTGGGCCGGTCGCCGGGGCCGCCGGTCCGGTGCGCAGAATTTACCGGGTGCCGCGGTTACCGGGTGCCATGTACCGTCCCGGCGCCACCGCAGCGCCCGGGCCGATACCAGCGTTCAGCACAAAAACATCGGCAACATCAACCATGATGAGTCATACTCGAAACAAGATTCCCGATAGTGCCAGCTTGACCCCAGGCCGCGCCGGCACCGGGAGTACGTTTGAGTAGCTTTTGACCGGGAAGAAAGAAGTTTACGTCTTTGCCTGAGTCGCCCGGGCATGAGTGGCTACGTTGTATGAGCGAGCCTGCAGGTTATTTCGCCCTGTTAAGCCCCGGCTTCAACGGAGAGGAACGAGGGCGTTACGGTCGGTGTCCGGTGGGGAGGAACTATGACCGCATCTGCCTCAGCTACGGCGATGCTCCTGGTCAGGGAGCCCGATATGCCAGCGGTGTCCAGATGAACAGCCATTTCGTGCGGGGCGACGTCCCGATGTCTATGCAGCGTGATGATCGCCCGCGCCCGCTGCAGGTCGCCCAGTGCTCCTTGTGCGGCATCGCGCTGCCGATCGGCCTTATGGTGCCCGACGGTGGCCAGGCTTGCGCGGACGTCCGGTGGTACTGCAAGGATGCCCAGGCGTGCACCGAGCGCTGGACCGCTAGCCCGCCCCGGCCTGGACCCGCGGCGCCGTCCCGCCGTGAGCTGCCCGCGGCCGCCGCAGAGCGGACCGAGGAGCTGGTCTCGCCGCCCGATCCGGTGCCCGCGGAGCTGATGGGCAGTGCGGCCCACGACGGCTGGTCCGTCGACCTGCCCTAGCCCGCACCCGGCCCGGGCATGACGCTGCTGATCGGCCTGCCCTGGTGCGGGCGGCCGTGAGCGCGCACCAAAATGTCACCTGGAGTTTGACAGGCGTCAATACCCTCGTTTAGCGTCGTTTGTCTCGTGGCAAATGTCTCGATGGGGGCCAGCATGCAGCGGATGCCCGTGGTGTCGCGGCCGGCCTGGATGCTGGCGCTGTCGGGCGCGGGCGGCGGCCAGCGGCGCTCGCCGGTGGAGATCATCGCCACGATGGGGACCCTCATGACCAGGACCCAGGCCGCCGAGGTCTCCGGGCTGCGGGCCGGGCCGTTCGGGCGCTGGGCGGACGGGGTCACCGCGATGCGCGCGGACTGCGCAGCCTTCGCCGGCCACTGGCAGGCGCACAACGAGTGGGTGCTCAGCCAGCCGCGCGGTTCCGGGCCGCTGTGGGTGGTCCTCGGTGACTCAACCGCCCAGGGACTCGGCGCCCCCAGCCCGGATGGCGGCTACGTCGGCCAGACGGTGGCCGAGCTGCGGGAGCGCACCGGCCAGCCCTGGCACGTGCTTAACCTGTCCGTCTCCGGTGCGCTCATCCGCGACGTGCTGAACCATCAGCTGCGCCGGATGCCCGCGTCGGCCGACCTCGTGACCTGCGGGATCGGCTTCAACGACATCATGTATTCCGGCCCCGGCAAGCTGTTCGCCGATCTGCGCATGCTGCTGGCCGCGGTCCCGGACCAGACCGTGATGCTCGACCTGCCGGTGCCGGTCGGCTACGGCGGCTGGCTCGGCCGGGTCAGCCGGCCCTACGTGACCCGGATCAACCGGACCCTGCACGAGGCGGCCGCCGCCCGGGGCCTGCCCGTAGCCGAGATATCGGCGCACTTCCTGCCGCCCTGGACCGGGAAGTTCGCCCCCGACTGCTTCCACCCCAGCCAGGATGGCTATCGCGACTGGAGCAGGGCCCTGCTCTCCGCCCTCTAACTGGCTGGCCCTGAACTGGCTAGCACTGAACTGGCTAGCCCTGAACTGACGGGCACTGAACTGGCTGGCGCTAAAACGACTGGCGTGCCGCTCGGCTAGCGGGTTACACTCCCGCCATGTCCCAGCTGGCCCGCCTGCTCCTCGTGGCGCCGTACTGACGCGATCGGTCAGTACGGCAGCCCCTCACGCGTGAGGGGCTTTTTCATTTCCCGGCCGGTCACGCACGAGGAGAGCCCGATGGACGAGGACACACCGCCGTTCCGGTACGACGCACGGCTGGCGAATGAGATCGAGCTGCGCTGGCAGGATCGCTGGGACTCCGACGGGACGTTCCGCACGCCCAGCCTGCCACCCAGCTCCGGCCGCCCCAAGTTCTACCTGCTCGACTTCTTCCCCTATCCCAGCGGCATCGGGCTGCACGTCGGCCATCCGCTGGGCTACATCGGCACCGACGTGTTCGGCCGCTACCTGCGCATGACGGGTCATCACGTGCTGCACCCGTTCGGCTTCGACACCTTCGGCCTGCCCGCCGAGCAGTACGCGATCGACACCGGCCAGCACCCGGCCGTCACCGTCCAGCACAACGCGGCCGCGATGCGCCGTCAGCTGCGCCGCCTGGGGCTGGCCCACGACCGGGGGCGGGAGATCCTGACCAGCGATCCGTCCTACTACCGCTGGACGCAGTGGATCTTCCTGCAGATCTTCAACAGCTGGTACGACCAGGCCCGCGGCCGGGCCCGGCCGGTGAGCGAGCTGATCGCCGAGTTCGCCTCCGGACGGCGGACGGTCCCGGGCGGCCGCCCCTGGGCCAGCCTGCCCGCAGCCGAGCAGCGCGACGTCATCGACGCTCACCGGCTGGCCTACCTGGCCGAGGAGGTGGTCAACTGGTGCCCCGGGCTGGGCACCGTGCTGGCCGACGAGGAGGTCACCGACGAGGGCCGCAGCGCGGTGGGTAACTATCCCGTCTACCGCAGGCCGCTGCGGCAGTGGATGCTGCGCATCACCGCCTACGCCGAGCGGCTGCTGGCCGACCTGGACGGCCTGGACTGGCCGGAGAACGTCAAGCGCCTGCAGCGGAACTGGATCGGCCCGGCCGGCGGGCCCTACCACCTGCGGGACTGGCTGTTCTCGCGGCAGCGGTACTGGGGCGAGCCGTTCCCGATCGTCTACGACGAGGCCGACCCGGCCCGGCGCCCGATCGCGCTGCCCGAGCGGCTGCTGCCCGTCACGCTGCCGGAGATGACCGATTTCCGGCCGGTGCCGCAGGACGACGACAGCGACCCGGTGCCGTCCCTGGCCCGGGCCGCCGGCGGCCGCTGGGCCGAGGTCACGCTGGACCTGGGGGACGGTCCGCGACGCTACCGGCGCGAGCTGAACGTCATGCCGCAGTGGGCGGGTTCCTGCTGGTATTACCTGCGCTACCTGGACCCGGGCAACGACACCGCGCCGGTGGATCGGGACGTCGAGTGTTACTGGATGTCCCCGGGCGGCGTCGACCTGTACGTCGGCGGCGTCGAGCAGGCCGTGCTGCACCTGCTGTACGCCAGGTTCTGGCACAAGGTGCTGTATGACATCGGGGTCACCAGCACCCCCGAGCCCTTCGGCCGGCTGTTCAACCAGGGCTACATCCTGGCCGACGCGTTCATGGACGCCCGCGGCCAGTACGTGCCCGCGGCCGAGGTGAGCCGCGGCCCGGAGGGCTGGGCCTACCGCGGGCACCCGGTCACCCGGCGGGCCGGGAAGATGGGCAAGAGCCTGAAGAACGGCGTCAGCCCGGATGACGTGTACGACGCCTACGGCGCCGACACGCTGCGGCTGTACGAGATGGTGATGGGCCCGCTGGACGGCGACCGGTCCTGGCAGACCGACGGCATCGTCGGCATGCACCGGTTCCTGCAGCGCCTGTGGCGGCTGATCGTCGACGAGCAGACCGGCCAGACCCTGACCCGGCCCGGGCCGCTGGACGAGGCCACCGCCCGCCTGCTGCACCGCACCATCGTGACCGTGCGGGAGGACTACGCCGCGCTGCGGTTCAACACGGCCATCGCCCGGATCATCGAGCTGACCGGCCACGCCGCCCGGCTGGACCGCGTGCCCCGGGCCCTGGCCGAGCCGCTGGTCCTGATGGTGGCGCCGCTGGCCCCGCACGTCGCCGAGGAACTGTGGCAGCGGCTGGGCCACCGGTCGTCGCTGGCCTTCGAGCCGTTCCCGCAGGCCGACCCCGCCCTGGCCGCCGACGCCAGCGTGACGCTGCCGGTCCAGGTCAACGGCAAGGTCCGGTTCACCATCGACGTCCCGGCCGCGGCCGGGCAGGCCGAGATCGCCGACCTGCTGGCCGCGCACCCCGGCTACCCGCGCCAGGACGTGGCCCGCCTGGTCATCGTCCCGGGCAAGATCGTCAGTATCGTCCTGCAGATTTGACAGGTGCGAAAATCCAGGATCGGCCTACTGGGTGGCCGCGAGGTTCCTTCCGTAGGGCGAGTAGTCGAAGACGTTCAGCACTCCGTAGCCGCCGTCGACCATCAGGTCCTGGCCGGTGATCCAGCGCGCCTTGTCGCTGGCCAGGAACGCGACGGCGTTGGCCACGTCCCACCCGTCACCCTCGATGCCCAGCGCGGTCAGCACCGCCGTACGGCCCTTCCGGTAATCCTCCATGCTCGACCCCGGCGCCTGGCGGTCCTGCACCAGCTGGGTGACGGCGTTCCACACGTAACCGACGCTGACGCAGTTCACGCGGATCCCCTGCGGGGCGTACTGGGCCGCGAGGGTCGGCGTCAGGACCAGGGACACCGCGCGCTTGCTGATCGCGTATCCGCCCGGGATGGGGTCGACGGCGCCGAATACCGATCCGACGTTGACGATCGCGCCGCCGCGCGGCATGTGCGGGACGGCGTACTTGGCCATCAGGACCTCGCCCCGGAAGTTGACCGCCATGAGCCGGTCGAACTCCTCGTCAGAGCCGGGCTCGCAGCCTGGTGCCCGGCCCGCTCCTACGTTGTTGACCAGGATGTCAAGCTGGCCGTAGCGGGCCACGGTCTCCTCGACGGCCCGCCGGCAGTCGGCGTCAAGCGCGGTGTCGGCGACAATCTTGATCGCGTCGCCGCCCTGCTTCCTGATCGGCGCCAGCGTCCGCTCGGCGTTCTCGTCCTCGATGTCGAGCACGGCCACGCGGACGCCGTCGCGCGCGAAGTGCTGGCAGATCGCGCCGCCGATACCGATGGCGTAATCGTCCGGCCCGCCCCAGCCGCCGCCGACCACGAGGGCGACCTTGCCGGCCAGTCCGCCTGCCGCCTCAGTCCCGGTTTCCGTCATCAGTTGCCTACCTCCGCACCTCAAGGATCCAGGCCGCCGCGATCATGTCCGCGGCAGTCATGCGACGGCTCAAATTTTACTCATGAGTAGAGGCCGGGGTCCAGCCTGGGGCCGGCCGGCGGCCGGCGCCGGAGCCAGCCCGGCCCGGCCCGGCGGATTAGCGCCGGGCCTGGAACGGCTCGATGAGCTGCTCGGCCATCAGCAGCAGGACCGGCCGGGCTGCGTCGGCCT
>Ga0209420_1000549_pt1 | contig 19318 bp, 13 predicted proteins | sample BlaSpr_A8_OM1_O1_FD_187972 | JGI IMG/M metagenome (GOLD analysis project Ga0209420, IMG submission 187972) | Forest soil microbial communities from Thunder Bay, Ontario, Canada - Black Spruce, Ontario site 2_A8_OM1_O1 (SPAdes) (version 2) | ecosystem: Environmental > Terrestrial > Soil > Boreal... | reverse complement strand
CGCTCGAAGTGCACGGTCGATTGACCATCGGCGAGCCAAGCGAGCAACTCACCGAAGTGTTGCAGTTGGTCGTGCAGGGCGGCGGGCGCAAGGTGGTGGTTAACCTTAACGGCGTGCCGCAGATCGACAGTTCGGGAATCTCGTCGCTGGTACGCAGCTCGATTCAACTGGCCAGAGAGGGCGGCGCGCTTCACCTGGTATGCGGGCACGGTCGCGTGCGCGATGCGCTAACCGTCACGCGTCTGGTGGAAGCCATTCCCACATTCGAAACCGATTCTTCGGCGCTAGCCAGCTTCGCGTAACCGATTCCTGATTCTGGGCGGTGGTGGGGACATGAGACTCGAATCCGGCTGGTCTTCCCTTCGGGTCGTGTTGGGGCTGGTTGTCTGTGCAATGCTGACCGCTCCGATATCCGCACAGCATCTAAGTCTTGATGACCTTGCCGAACGGCTCGCTTCGCAGATCACGAAAGCCGACGTGAAGTCGGTCGCGGTGGTCGATTTCCTGGGTACCAACGGACAGAAATCAGACCTCGGTTGGTATCTGGCCAGCAAGCTATCGGATGACTTGCTCGGCAAAGCCAAGAACTTCCGGATTTTGGATCGCGCCGAACTGACGGACACCAGGATAAACGCCGAGGACGCCGCGTCAGCCGAATCGCTGAAGCGCATCGGCAGCAGCTGGGGCGTCGAAACCATCGTGACCGGTGTCGTGGAGATTTCCGCGGACCAATATCTGGTTACGGTCACCTTGCGAAGAACGGCGGATAGCGCGGTGATTGCCACCGCATCGCAGGTGCTGCAGCACTCACGGGTTTTGGACCTGCTAAGTCCGGCTGGCGCAGAGGTCGGGGCCGCGGATCCGTTGCGCGCCGGGGTTATGGGAGTCGGTGTGCCGGCTTGCACCTATTGTCCGGTCCCGGGGTATTCCGACCAGGCTAGGAAAGCAAGGATTCAATCGGCCACCGTCGTGTTGATGGTGACCATCTCTGCCAAAGGCAGCGCGGAAAAAATCAGCGTCCTGAAAAGTCCGGGTTACGGGCTGGCCGAGAAAGCCATCGAAACCGTCAGCGATTGGAAGTTCCGGCCTGCTCCGGGCAGAGACGGCGCACCGGTTCCTGTAGCTGTGCCGATCGAGGTTTCGTTTCGCTCCTCAAGAACGTAACGAAAATGAGGCAGGTAGTTGGAGCGGCCTAGCCGCTCTTTTTCAATTCCGATAGAACTAGTTTTGCCAATTCTTTCAACGTCTCAAACACGCCCTGTCCGGTAACCGCCACGCCTTCCAGTACCGGTTCGCCCTTTCGCTGCAACTGCTTGGTGAGGTCGGGAATCGGCAGCGCATTCGGCAAGTCTCTCTTGTTCAGCTGCAGCACGTACGGGATGGTATCGAAATTCAGGTTGTGCTCTTTCAGGTGCTCCTGCAAGTTCTCCATGGTTTCGAAATTCGCATCGAGGCGCTCTTCCTGGGAATCGGCGACAAAGACAACTCCGTCGGCGCCTTTCAGAATCAGCTTGCGGCTGGCTTCGTAAAAGACCTGCCCGGGTACGGTGTAAAGATGGAATCGAGTCTTGAAGCCTCGCACGGTGCCCAAATCGAGCGGAAGAAAGTCGAAGAACAGCGTGCGATCGGTCTCCGTCGCCAGGGAAACCATTTTCCCCTTTTGGTTTTGCCCCGTATGGTCGTAGATCCACTGCAGGTTGGCGGTCTTTCCACCTAGACCTGGACCGTAATACACCAGCTTGCAATTGATTTCGCGCGCGGGAAAATTGATGAAAGGCACTTGTCTTTGGCCGGTCCTTGGTCCGGGAATCAGTTAGAAATTTATAGCACACGCGCCAAAGGCAGGCCACCCTTTCAACGCATCGGATGTCGCGTGTTCGATACTCACATCTAGTGTCGGTGAGTCGCGGCTTCCGGGGTAGAATAATTTTCGCTCCCTGCGCCAACGTGATAACGCGTTGCGTAACAAAGTCGTTAACCCGGGGCGCGTTGACGTGCGAAACCTGCTCTGCTATCTTCGCGGGCATGGCCAAGGCGCACAAGCCCAGTTCGGGAAGTTCCGGGCGCACCAAGAGCGTCGTGCACAGCAAGACTAACTCATTGAAAAGAAAACCTTTAACTCCACAGCACCCCCCCCAGCGTGGCGGCGTCGAGATGGTCGATCCTCGAGTCCAAGCCCAGCTCAAGGTATACGATGAGGCGCTGTCCCTGTTTCACCAGCAAAAGTTTGCCAAGTCCAAACAAGAGCTGGAAAAGGTTCTTGAAGGGCCCAGCAAAGAGCTAGCCGACCGCGCGCGCATGCATCTGAAGATCGCCGAACAGCGCATGAAGCCGAGTCACGAGCAAAATCCCAAGACCGCCGACGAGCACTACCAGCGTGGCGTGGCCATGATGAACATCGGCCGCTGGGACGATGCGCGAGAAAGCCTCGACCGAGCGCGCAAGGCCGCGCCCAAAGCGGACTATATCCACTACGCGCTTGCAGCTCTGGATTGCCTCACAGGTGAAGCGGACTCCGCGATGAAGAACCTGAAAGTAGCCATCGAATTGCGCCCGGAGAATCGCTATCACGCGCGTAACGATGAGGACTTTGCGTTCCTGCAGGAAGACCCTCGCTTTACGGAGATGCTCTATCCGGAAAAGGATGGCTCGGCCGGCTGAGCATCTCGCCGAGCGGAGCCGGACCTTGTTCGGCCTGCTGGACCAAACCCAGACCGAAAGTTTGTGTTTTTGACGTAGAAATTGCGTGGCCGTCGCGATCGTCTGAAATCTAGCCTTCCATCGCCGATAGCTCGTTAACTCCCGGGGGTTCATGATCAGAACCGGGTTCAATCGTTTTCTGTAGAATGCTGCGTGTCGACCCGACGTGAAAAAAAGTGCTTCCAAGTCGAAGCAGTTCCCTCGCGGACGGAATGTCGTCGCGCTCGGCGGCGGTACGGGATTGTCTACACTGCTCCGCGGCCTGAAGGACCTGGTTGTTCGGCGCCGTGACGAAATTGCCGACGAACACCACCCCATTGCGGGCCTCACCGCCATTGTCACTGTCACCGACGACGGCGGCAGCTCCGGCCGTCTGCGCCGCGAAAACCGCATCCTGCCGCCCGGAGACATTCGCAACTGCATGGTGGCCCTCTCGCAGGACGAAGCGCTTCTTGGCCGTCTGTTCCAATACCGCTTCCACGCCGGACGTGGCCTGATCGGCCACAACTTCGGCAACCTGTTCCTCGCCGCTTTGACCCACGTCACCGGCGACTTCGCCGAAGCCGTGCGGGTGAGCAGCAAGATTTTAGCGATCCGCGGCCAGATTTTCCCGTCCACGGTTTCGAACGTTTCGCTGGTAGCTACCCTGGCGGACGGCCGCCGCGTTCACGGCGAGACCCGCATCACCGCTAGTCGCACGCCGATCAAGAAGCTGGCGCTCTCTCCGCGCTCGGCGCGACCCTTACCCAAGGCATTGGAAGCGATCGAGGAAGCCGATCTGATTCTTCTGGGCCCCGGCTCCCTGTTCACCAGCATTCTTCCCAATCTCCTGATCCCAGAGATCGCCAACGCCATCGCCAGGTCCAAGGCCCCCCGCGTGTACGTCGCGAACCTCATGACCCAGCCTGGGGAAACCTCTGGTTACGCCCTCGCCGACCATCTCCGCGCCATCCGCCAGCACACATCGCGCCGGGTAATCGATTGGGTTGTCGCCAATCGCCAGGCGATTTCGCCGGAAGTCGCCAAGCGTTATCGCGCCCAGGGCGCCGAACCGGTGGCCGTCGATCTCGCGGATCTCCAGAAGCTCGGCTATCGCGTAATTCTCGACAGTCTTCTTGAGGAGCACGGCGTCATCCGCCACAACCCCGCCAGCTTGTCGCAACTCCTGTTCGAGGAGTTTCTTTCGCCCCGCCATTCCTTGAAACCCACGCGCTGAACCGGTGAGAGCACGATTCACGGTGCCGGAGGTGTTTCTTCGTAGGGGCCGGGCTTGCCCTGCCAGCCGCTCGGCCCGGGCACAACGGACACCGCGCGAAGCAATGACCCCGGTCAGGCATTCTTCACCCCGAAATTCGACCGCGGCATGTCCGGTTTTGCAGCGCTCATTCCCAGGACCGGTCGCACCATCTTCTAAATTCTCGAATTTAGAGCTGGTACGCCATTCTCACAACTCGCTTTAGCGGCAACCGCGAAGGCCCGTAACCTGCACTGCTGGGCCCCAGCTCGATCTGGAGGTGCGTCCATGCTCAAGCAAAATCTCCGCTACGCCGTTCGTTTCCTCGGAAAGAACCCCGGTTTCACGTTCGTGATTGTCTTGACGCTGGCGCTCGGCATCGGTGCCAATACGGCCATTTTTTCCGTGGTTTATTCGGCGCTTCTTCGCCCGTTGCCGTACCAGCGTCCGAGCGAGCTGCTTTTCCTCGGCGAGGATCGCGAACAACACCAAAACCTCGACGTGGCTCAGATTTCCTACCCTGATTTTCTGGACTGGAAGGGTGCTGCCAAGACCTTTCAATCGCTGGCGGCATACAGCGCAGACGGGTTCATCCTTGAAGCCGGCGGCGAGCCCAAACTTACTCTGGCTACCGAGGTTACGCCCAATTTCTTCGCCACACTCGGCGTTCGACCGTCTTTGGGTCGCGATTTTCTCGAAACCGAAGCCCAACCCGATGGTCCCCACGTCGCCATCCTCAGCGACGCCTTCTGGCGGACGGATTTGGGCGGAAACCCCAATGTCATCGGCACATCCATTCGCCTCGACGGCAAGCTGGTTACTATTGTCGGCGTGTTGCCTCGAGGTTTTGAATATGCTCCCTCCAAATCTGCTCCGATCTGGGTTCCTTTGCACGGCGTCGGCGATCTCGTTACCCGGAGAAGTCTCCGCTGGCTCGACGTTGTCGCCCGGCTGGCTCCCGGAGTTTCACCCGACCAGGCGCGCGCCGAAATGACCGGGATCGCTGCACAGCTTGCGCGGGCTTATCCGAAGGAAAATGAGGCGATCTTTTTCGTCATGACCGGTTTCCGTGAACGAATCGCGGGCAAAATCCGTCCGCTGCTGTTGGTGCTGCTCGGAGCGGTTGGCTTCGTTCTGCTGATTGCGTGCGCCAACGTAGCCAATCTCGTGCTGACACGCTCGATCAGCCGGCGCAAAGAGTTCGCCGTGCGGTCGGCGCTCGGAGCATCGCGCCGCAATCTGATTTCGCAGCTTCTCGCGGAAAGCTTGTTGCTGTCCTTGCTCGGTGCGGCGGTGGGTTTCGCCGGCGCGCAATTAGGCGTGAATGTTCTTATAGCCGCAATACCGGAATCGCAGATCCAAGCCATGCCTTATTTGCGCTCGGCCGGAGTGAGCTTCCCGGTGCTGGCATTTCTCTGCTGCATTACCTTAGCCACGGGCATCCTGTTTGGATTAGCTCCCGCGCTGGCCACTACAAAATCGTCGATGAACGACGTTCTGAAGGACGAAACGCGGGGAGGCACCAGCGCAAGTCATGCGCGCTTTCGCAATTCCCTCGTTGTTGTCGAAATCGCCGTATGTCTCGTGCTCCTGGTCGGCGGCAGCTTGATGCTGCAAAGCCTTGCCGCCCTTTTGCGGCACGATCGCGGTTTTGATCCACGCAACACTTTGACGTTCGACGTCAACTTGCCGAACCTGTCTTATCCCAATGACAAAGACAACCCGAACCAGAATTCAAGCGCGGACCAGTTCACCGGGGATTTCATCGAACGCCTCCGCAACTCGCCGGGTGTCGTGAATGTTGCCTCGACGTCGGTTTTGCCCCTGAGCGGCAACGGGGGCACCATTCGCTTTGTCGTCGAGGGCCGTCCGACCGCCCTCGGAAAGGAAGACGAATGCAATGAGTCCGATGTCAGCCGCGATTATTTTGGCGCCATGAAAATTTCGCTGGTTGAGGGCCGCCTTTTCTCGGAGGACGACACGAAGCTGAACGCGCCTGAAGTCGTTGTGGTCAGCCGCGCTTTTGCAAGAAGCTATTTCCCGAACCAGAGTCCGATCGGCAAACGCATTCGCTATACCTACAACGCGCAGCAACCTTTCCGCCAGATCGTGGGTGTCGTTGGCGATGTCGCTATGCAGGACCTCGACGCACCGCCGCCTGCAGTGATCTATCAACCGAATGAGCGAAGCGGCGACACCTACTTGAGTTTTGTGGTGCGCACCGCCGGCGATCCGACCGCGTTGGTTGGCGTTGCCAGAGCCATCTTGCGCGAGATCGATCCGCGGTTGCCCTTGATTCAACCGCGCACGCTCGAGCAGGTTGCTGGGGAAGCGCCTTCGGTTTTTCTCCGAAGTTACCCTTCGTTGCTGATCGGGACCTTCGCCGGGCTGGCGCTCCTTCTTGCAATGATCGGTTTGTACGGAGTGATTTCCTACTCCGTCCTGGAACGCACTCGTGAGATCGGCATCCGCGTCGCCATGGGAGCGCAGCGGCCCGATGTCCTGCGCCTGGTTCTTCGCCAAGGCATGCTGACCGCAAGCTTGGGGGTAGCGGCGGGCGTCGTCGCCGGGCTCTTCTTGACGCGCCTGATGGGTGCGCTACTTTACGGCGTAAGCTCGAGCGACTGGCTTACGTTTTCGACCGTCGCTTTCTGCCTTCTCTTGGTCGCCGGGGCGGCTTGTGCGATACCAGCTCGTCGCGCCACCCGCGTCGACCCCATCGTCGCGCTGCGCTACGAATGAGGGCCTAAGGCTCCGGTTCGCGAAATGCGAAGTTTTGTCCTTAGGCGCCTGAACGCCTGCTTTCCCATTTCCCCCGGAACTCTTCTTCTCGTTTTTTTGGGCCGCTTTCTGAAACCATTTGCAGGCCTTCGGGATGAAATTGCCCGCCACGCCTACTGCCTTGCCGCTCGCTTTCAACTTTAAGCTGGCGACGGTAAACTCTCCCCTATGAAAGTGAGAATTCACAGAGAGAAGCCCGATCCTTGGGCGGTGCGCAGGCAACGCATACAGCATATTTGGACAACACCATTCTGGGCGTTCGAGTGGATTCTCGCATGGGTCGCCTTTGCGCTGAGCCGGTGGGCCTTTCTCGACGTTCTTGAATATCTCGAAGGCTTTAGCGTGCTCATTGCCGTCGTCTTCTACTTTTCCGAATCCGGCGACCGTCTCAAGCAAAAACACTATCAAGCGTGGCAGGTCATCAACACGGCGCAGGGAAAAGGCGGCAGCGGAGGGCGCATCGAGGCGCTTCAGGAACTCAACCACGATGGCGTTCCTCTGGTCGGCGTCGACGTGTCCGGCGCGTTTCTGCAAAATCTTTATCTGAAGCACGCCCGCCTTCTACGTTCCAATTTCAGTTCCGCCGACCTTCGCGACAGCAATCTCGACTTCGCAGATTTCTCCGATGCCGATCTGCGCTCCGCCAATTTTCGGCAGAGCCACTTGCAAGGCGCTGTTTTTGGGGGCGCCGACCTGCAAGATGCCGACCTCGCCGGCGCTGACCTGACCGGAGTCGATTTTTCCGGCGCAACCCTAGCCAACGCCGACCTGAGCAACGCCAACTTGGCGAATCTGCGCTGGCGCGATCTAAGCAGCGTCAAGAACGTGAATATTTACGGGGTAAGAAATGCGCCTGATGGTTTCATCCTCTGGGCCAAACAACACGGCGCCGTGCAAACCGCCTCCGACGCGTCGCAATGACTACGGGTACGCGCTGCAGGCTGGCGCCGGGTTTCAGCCCCGGTGTCCTTGGACCGGTGCCTGCCAGGAAAGGGTTCCGCACCCGCCGAAGGAATCCTGCTCTCGCCGCTCGCCCTGTTTTCCTCAAAAACAGCTGAGACCAAACCACGCTTTCCTGCGTATACCCCACAGCCACAATACTTCCCGAGGTTATCTAATGAACTTGCGTTCGACTTTACTTTGCCTCGCCCTGGCCTGTTCGGGCGGCCTCGCCCATGCACAAGACGCCCCTGGTCCCGGCGCCAAGCCAGCCACCGTCATGCCCTCGGTGCTCACCGTGCCGCGGGAAGCGCAGCCCTCCGCTCACTTCAGCGCTACGGCTGCCACCGACGCTTACCTTGCGCAGATTCCTGCCGAAGCCACCGCGCGCTCCGACGCTTATTTCGAAGGTGGCTACTGGCTGCTCCTTTGGGACTTCCTGATGGGCGCAATCATCTACGTCCTTCTTTTGCGCCTGCGTTGGTCGGCCGGGATGCGCGATTTCGCCGAGCGTCTCACACGCTTCAAGCCCCTGCAGACACTGGTTTATTGGACCGAATTCATGATCGTCACCTTTATTCTCGGATTTCCTCTGGAGGTTTACGAAAGCTTTTTTCGCGAGCGCAAGTACGGCCTCGCCACGCAAACTTTTGGACCGTGGATGGGCGATCAATGCAAAGCTCTGCTGGTCGGCGTCGTCGTCGGCGGCCTGGTCGCCATGGCTCTGTTTGCCGTGGTTCGCCGGGTGCCGCGCACATGGTGGATTTGGGGCTCGGTTGTTTCGATCGTGTTGCTTGCCCTTGCGGTGCTGATCGCGCCCGTTTACATCGTCCCTATCTTCAACAACGTTACGCCGCTCGACGACCCCAAGGTCACGCAACCCATCCTCAGCATGGCTCGAGCCAACGGCATCCCCGCTGACAAAGTCTACGAAATCGATGCTTCGCGCCAGACCACGCGCATGAGCGCCAACGTCAGCGGCTTCGGCAACACCATGCGCATCACGCTGAACGACAACCTCCTGCGCCGCGGCTCACCTGAAGAAATCCAGGCGGTCATGGGTCACGAAATGGGCCACTACGTGATGCATCACGTCTATAAAGATTTCATTTTTTTCTTCGTGGTCATCGTCAGCGGGTTTGCCTTTCTCCGGTGGTCCCTCGACGGGTGTCTGGCTCGGTGGGGCGAGCGCTGGCAGATTCGCGGCGTCGGTGATACCGCCGTCCTTCCGCTGGTTTTTCTGTTGGGCTCAATTTTCTTCTTTGTGCTGACACCGATCCTCAACACCCACACGCGCACCCAGGAGTTTGAAGCAGACATGTACGGCATCAACACCAGCCGCCAGCCCGATGGAGAAGCGCAAGCCGACATCCATCTCGGCGAATACCGCAAGATGAATCCAGGTCCAATCGAGGAATGGATTTTCTTCGACCACCCGAGCGGCCGGAACCGCATCTACGCGGCGATGCGCTGGAAGGCCGAAAATCTGCAACTGTTCGAGCCGCCCGAAACCACAAAATAACAGCCAACCTAGGCGCCGGGCTGGAGGCCAGCCAACCGTTGCCCGGAAGGCTCAATCGGGCGCCAATTACTTTTTGTCGGTGGCGCAGCACGGCCAAGGTCCGCCCCCCCGCACGTGCGCCACTCACTACGCACTATTCGCTGCTTCAAAACGCCCAACGAAGCAGGACGCCGCCGGTCGTGTAACCAGCTCCGACCGCAGCGAGAAGCACCAGGTCGCCTTTGTGCAAACGGCCTTCGGCAACAGCATCGCGCATTCCCAAAGGAATCGTGCCCGCCGTCGTGTTGCCGTAGCGATCGATGTTCACCATAACCTTGGAATCGTCCACGCCGAGGCGCTCCTGCATCGCGCGAATAATCCGCAAATTGGCTTGATGCGGAATGACCAGCGCCAGGTCGTCGCTGGTGAATCCGTTGCGCTTCAGCAGGCATCCAGCCAGCTCCGCCATGCGTCGCACGGCGTACTTGAAGACTTGCGAACCATCCTGATGTACCACGTGCATATTCTTCTCGATCGTTTCATGCGTGGAGGGGTTCAGTGATCCGCCGCCCGGCATGTACAGATAAGCTCCACCGGAGCCATCGATGTCATGCTCGAAGTCCAGAATCCCTTCGCCATCTTTCGCCGGCTCCAGCAGCACCGCGCCAGCGCCGTCACCAAACAGCACGCATGTTGCGCGATCCTTGTAATCGAGGATTTTGCTCATCGAGTCGCTGCCGATCACCAATACCTTCTTGTGCGCGCCGGCGCCGACGAATTGTGCTCCAACGGTCAGCGCGTACGTGAAACCCGAGCACGCCGCAGAAAGATCGAATCCCCAGGCTCGTTTCGCGCCAAGCCGGTCTTGTACCAGGCAGGCGGTCGCGGGAAAGAACATATCCGGCGTCACGCTGGCAAGGATGATCAGGTCGATTTCGGTAGGGTCGGTGTTGGTTTGCGCCAGAAGCTGTTTGGCGGCTTCGGTAGCCATGTCCGAGGTCGCGACGCCGTTCTCGACGACGTGGCGTTCGCGAATGCCGGTGCGCGTCCGGATCCACTCATCATTGGTATCCACCATTTTTTCCAGGTCGGCATTGGTCAGCACCTTGGGCGGAACGTAACCCGCGACGCCGCTAATCTTGGCCGCGATGCGATGAGACATGGCGCTCCTTGTGCTCCCTCACCTGCGCAATAAACTTTAAATTCTATGTGATGCCGCCGAGGGGTGACAAGAAGCGTTCAACCGTGCGGCGGAAGGATTTCGTACCGCCACTCGAGTGTAGCGGTTTTTTTCAGCATCGCGGACACCGAACAATACTTTTCCTCGCTTAGTTCGATAGCGCGCTTCACCGCGGCGTCTTCCAGCGTCCCGCGAAATTGATACAGCAGCTCAAATTTGGTCCACACTTTGGGCGGCTCCGCGGCTCGGTCCCCGGAGCAAACCACGTTCAGCGCTTCGAGCTTTTGCCGCTTCTTCTCGAGGATAAGCACCACGTCGACAGCGGTGCAGGCGCCCAGCGCCATAAGCAGCAACTCCATCGGGTTCGGCGCTTTGTTGGACTTCCCATCGGCGTCCATCGTGATGGCGTGTCCGGACGGGCTGATGGCTAAGAATTTTTGCTCCCCAATCCACTGGACCTGCGCTGTCTGCATGGCCGCCTCCTTGCCGTCGAACAGCATAACAGGAAGGTGCGGCGAGATGCCGCAAGGGCGCCACGGTTTCTGTGTGACCTTCGCTTTTTTGACGAGGGCACCGCCTCGGCCACTGCCGCAGATCAACAGGACCTAAGTGCGGCTCTGTCGGGCGATGACTGCCGCTCCCGCTATGTTCCGGTGCGGGTTTCCAGTGGCGCACAAAGATGACATGCGTATGACCCTTCCATGACAAGGCGGGTGGCAGATACGGCGATCATGCCACTTGTAAGGGCGAGCCGGATAAAGGCGCTCGCTCAAAGACCAGAGAGGTCGAGCACTATGAATACGGCAACCGGTTCGTATCGCGCCAACCCGTCGGCGGCAAGCGCGAAAGGCGCCTTGCTATGTCGTGTGCCGCGCCCGGCACGCCACTTTCCGAACAACCGCAAACTGGCCGCCAAAGCGGAAAGCAAGCCGGCGGAGACCCAAAGCAAGCCCCAGAGCGCCTTCCTGAATGAGACGCTGCGACTCGCGCAGCAAGGCGACGCCGGCGCTTTTGAGGAGATCTACCGACTGCATTCGAGGCGTGTGTTTTCCCTGTGCGTGCGCATGCTCGGCGACCCGATCGAAGCCGAAGACCTGGCGCAAGAGGCTTTCCTTCAGCTTTTCCGCAAGATTCACACGTTCCGTGGCGAATCAGCGTTTTCGTCCTGGCTGCACCGCCTGACCGCCAACGTCGTGTTGATGAGCTTTCGCAGGAAAAAAGCGGTGGTCGCATCACTCGACGAAATCATGCGAATCAACGAGGAAGACAGCGCTCCGCGTTGGGAAATCGGCGGGCCGGACCTGCGGCTAGCCGGCGTGTTCGACCGGGCAAACCTACAAACCGCCGTCGAACAGCTGCCCGAAGGTTATAAACGCATGTTCCTGCTGCACGACGTGCACGGTTATGAGCACAACGAAATCGCCGAGATTCTGGGTTGCTCGATCGGAAACTCAAAATCGCAACTGCACAAAGCCCGCAAACGCCTGCGCGAACTGCTGCGCGGACTAAAGCACGAGCGGCCACAAGCCAATGGACAGCTATCGGCCCGTTGTCCCGCCTTTGCCGTTTGAACGATCCCTGAAGATTACGAGTTGCGAGCGAGCGAGGCGACTTCGATTATGGGATTGGGGAGCTGGCGTATGGTGCGGACGAATAGAGCCACAATGCTGCCATCGAATTGGGCGTTGGAGCAGCGTTCGAGTTCCGCGAGCGCTTCTGCGGCGGCGCGGGCTTTCTTGTAGGTGCGATCGCTGGTGATGGTGTCGAAAGCGTCGGCCACCGCGATGATGCGGGCGCCCAGCGGGATCTGTTCCCCGTTCAGTGCGTCGGGATAGCCGGAACCGTCGAAATATTCGTGATGGTGCAGGACCATCTCGCGGATGCGCGCGAGCGGGGTGAGCGGATCGAGGATCTTGGCCCCAAAGGTGACGTGGGATTTCATGGTTTCCCACTCGTCTGGATTTAGCGGGCCACTCTTGTTCAGGATGTTTTCCGGGATGGCGACCTTGCCGATGTCGTGCAACACCGCGCCCAGCCGCACTTCTTCCACTTCGACGTCACTCATGCCGAGAGCTTCGGCGATTAAAGCCGCGTACGCCGAAACCTTTTGCGAATGACCCTGCGTGTAATGATCCTTGGCGTCGATAGCGAACGCCAGCGAGGTAACCGTCTCCAGAACCGCTTGTGGCAGCGCTTGCGGAATCTCGGAGGCTTCGGCGGCTCCGGTGTGGATCTCCGTAGAAGCTAGAGACTCGGTGAACTGCTTGAGCCGCGAGTAGATCTCTTCGAACGCTTCCGGGCCAGTCGAGAATAGCCGCTTCAACGTGACGCCGAGATACGCTTCGAGGACGTCGCGTTTCCACTTCTTGGCTTCGTTGGGATCGAAATGATCCGCTGTGGAAACGGCGTTGCCACCCTGGTGTTTCGATAGATACATGGACGCGTCGGCGACCTGAATCAGTTCCTGTGGCGTGGAGCCGTGAAGCGGATAGCAAGCAATACCGAAGCTGGCGCTGATGTTTTTCTCGCGGAGCAGCGGATCAGCGGAGACCCATCCGCGCAATTTGGTGGCGAGCTGGCGAGCATGCTCCATGTTCGTTTCGGGCATCAGGATGACGAATTCGTCCCCGCCATAGCGGGCCACCACGTCAGAACGGCGGCAATTGGTTTCGAGGATGTGTCCGACGCGCTGCAGCACCAGGTCGCCTTCCAGATGGCCGTAGAAATCGTTCACAAACTTGAAGCGGTCCAGGTCCATCAGGACCAGCGCAAAAGCGCGCCCTGCGCGGGTGGAACGTTTCCATTCGGCGGAGAGCGCCTCCATAAAAAAACGGTGCGTCTTCACGCCGGTAAGCCCGTCGGTGATGGCTTGTTCCTGCGCTTTCTGGAAGGTGAGCGCGTTGTGCAGTGCGCCAGCGATCAGGTCCGCCAGGGTGCGTAACAGCAGGACTTCCTCTTCGGAGAAATCCACCTGCTTTGAGGATTCCACATAGAGAATGCCGTGCAGCTGTTCGGCGTAAAAAACCGGCAGCGCGATGGCGGCCAGGGAATCCGGCAAGAGCGGCTTAAGGCCGGCGGTTGCGGGGTTAGCGGCACTGTACGCAGCCATCTGACCGTTTCGTGCGACGTGACCTGCCAGCCCGGCGCCCAGCGGAACCCGCTGGCCGACAGCGCCTCGCCGCGCCCCGGATTCGGCCTGAATCACCAGTTCGCGCGTGGAATAATCCAGCACGCCGATGCCGATGTGGTCGTGAGTGAGGCCGCTCTCGAGTTGTTCGGTGATCTTGTCGAGCATCTCGTCGGGATTGAGGGTGGCGATCGCGTTGCGCGAAATCGTGTTCAGCAGCGAGAGGTGGCGCGCTTTGGTGCGCTCCTCGTGGAACAAGCGAGCATTCTCAATGGCGATGCTGGCTTCGCTGGCGAGAACGCGCATCAATTCGAGATGCCCCTCGTCAAAAGCGTGATCGTGATCGGAGAAAACGCCCATCACGCCAATGGCATGATCGTAGGCAACCAGCGGCACGATGCACAAGCATCCTTTCGAGCGAATCGGCTCGACGCCGAGTTTCTGAACTTCGGCGAGATAGTTCTCTCGGATCAGCACCGGCTGCCGCGTTCGAATCACGTACTCGTTCAAGTGATTGCCGGCAGGGCGCGTGCGCTTGGGCATGCGCATGCCGTCGATGATCTCCAGATCGAAGACGACTTCGTCGCGCACCGGATCGAGCCCCACGATATAGAAATTCTCCACGTCAAACAGCCGGCGCAGCTCTTCCCAAATCTTGCGCAGCAGGTCCTCTTTGTTCAGTGTGGAGCTCAGTGCGCGCCCGATTTCATTCAAGACGTGAAGTTCCTCGGAACGGCGCGACGTTTGCTGCACGAGATAGCTGTTTTCGACGGCCATGCCGATCTGGTGGCCCAGCGCGAGAAGCAGTCGGAGTTCGGCCGGGGTGAAGCGCCGGTTGTCCGGCGTACCCAGCAGCAGAACGCCGAAGGCCTGCTCCTTGGCCTGCAGGCTGATGATCACCACGCTGCGAAGTCCTTGAGCGAGCGCCAATTGCCGGAAACGCCGGATGCATTCTTCCTTTTCGAGGGCCGCGAGGGACGAATCTCGCAGGTCGCGGAAGCCCAGAAGTCCGCCCAGGCGCGCGACTAAACTGACCAGATAGTCGTCGAGTCCTTCTTCCTGCGCTACGCGGCAGAAATCGTCATTTAGCCCCGCGGCAACGACCGAGGTCGGACCTGCCGGATCGCCGTGGTGCAGGAACAACGCGCCGGCGGGCAACCGCACGACCCCCAGGACCCGATCCAGCGCTTGCGAGAGCATGCGTTGAATCTCACCACCGACGAAACTCGACGTCGCCAGATTCAGGTTGGACAACGCAAGCATGTTGCGTTCAATGCGCCGCTTTTCCTCTTCGTAGGTAGCCATGACCATGAGCATGGCGACGAAAGCGGAAGGTACCGCGGCTATCGGGGGGAAGCTGACGTCATCCGCTCCGGCCGTTTTCTGAGAAAACAGGAATACCGCGAGACGAAGAACTGCCCAAGCGAAAAAGGATATCGCAAGCAACCGGTCGGCGAGCGTTTCCTGCCGCCTGCTCTCCAGCCAAAAAACGCCGGCGACGCCCACAAACAGCAATATCGAGGGAATGACGACAGGTACGATGGTGAAAAAATGCAGCGCGTTGGCCGCTGCCCATAGGGCCAGAACACCCGCCACTATCGCGCAGGGCACCACCCACGGTTTGCGCTGTGCGTAAAGTTGGGCCCCCAGAAAGAAGAACAATGCGGCGAGGGCGTAGATCCAGTGATTCAGCGAGTTCTGGAGATCACTGCGGGGAACCCACCCTACCAGCGCGGGACTCAGATAGTGCAGAGCGAACAAGCTCCAGCCCACGGTCCACAACAGCAGGTAGGTTTGCCGTTTCAGGTTGTAGACATACGCGAAAAAGCCGGCCACCAAAGAGGTCGCCGCCAGCAGAGCCAACGCAATGAAGCTTTCGTGAGTCAAGGTCGAACAATTCTCCGTCGATCGCGTCGGCCGTACCCACTCGCTACGATCGAAACAAAGCCACAGGATGCTTGTATTTTAGAACCTTGCACGTTCCAAGGCGCTTGCGTGCGTTTCGCGGCGCATGCAGCCAGACTTCGACGAACAAAACAAAGTACTTGCGTTAGATTATGGCTCACAGATTTTTCGGCGGGCAACCGTACCAGCGTACTGGTAGCTAAAGAGACAGGAGGTCGGGGGAGTACTACTAAGTCACAACGAAAAACGGCACCCGCTCGCCCGGTACAAGGCGGCGGTTGGTTGGACGGCTTGGGGAGCTTTCGCTACACTGGAGTGTTCCACTTTCATCAAAAGACACGGCAAACGATGACGGAATCACAGAATAGAACAACAAGCGGCGTGCGCGTGCGATTCGCGCCTTCGCCAACCGGGTATTTGCACGTCGGCGGAGCCCGTACCGCCCTGTTCAACTGGCTGTTTGTGCGCCAGCAGCGCGGAACGATGATCCTGCGCATAGAAGATACCGACGCCGAGCGGAACAAGCCCGAGCTGGTCCAGGGCATTATCGACGGCCTGACCTGGTTGGGCGTGGATTGGGACGAAGGACCGTTCCATCAGTCGCAGCGCCTGGACCTGTATCGCGAAGCCGCCAAAAAATGCCTGGCGAATGGCAGCGCGTTCCTGTGCTACTGCGCCGCGGAGAAATACGCCGGCGGAGATCACGCCGCGGACGGCGCTACAGGTACCGAAAAGGTCCGCCGCATCGTGCGGTGCTCCTGTCGGGACAAAAAGCCCAGCTCGCCGGACACCAAACCCGCGATTCGCTTCCGGGTCCCGGCCGGGAAGACGGTTTTTTCCGATGAAGTTTTCGGGCACCGAGAGTTTGAAAACGACGAAATCGAGGACTTTGTGCTGCTGCGCTCCGGCAAGGATGGGGAGGAGTGGGGCATGCCAACCTATCAGCTCAGCGTGGTCGTGGACGACATCGACATGCGGATCACCTATGTGATTCGGGGCGCGGACCATCTGTCAAACACGCCAAAGCAGGTGTTGTTGTATCGCGCGCTGGGAGCCGAACCCCCCGTCTTCGCGCACTTGCCGCTGATTCTGGGTTCGGATAAGTCGCGGTTGTCGAAGCGCCACGGCGCAACCGACGTGAATATGTACCGCACCGAAGGGTTTCTCCCGGAGGCCTTCCGGAATTTTCTGGCGCTGCTGGGATGGGCGCCCGGCGGCGACGAGGAATTTCTGCGCACTAAGGATCTGATCGAGAAATTTTCGCTCTCCGGAGTCAGCCGCACAAATGGTGTGTTCGATCGACCGAAGTTGGAATGGTTCAATACGCAGTATCTACAGAAGTTGCCGATCGAGGATCTTTTGCCCGAGGTAGAAGCGGAGCTGAAGCGCAGCGGCTTGTGGAAACAAGAATGGGCCAGTGGCGCCGGGCATGAATGGTTCTCGAAGACGGTGGATTTGTTGCGCCCGCGCATCCGCTTGCTGCCGGATTTTTCAACGTGGTCGCGCGCCTTTTTCAGCGACCAGTTCCCCATCGAAGAAGCGGGGAAAGCCAAATTCTGGAAGGACCCGAAGGTGCCGGACTTGCTGGCGAAGCTCGCCGAAGCTCTGGCCGCGCTGCCGGAGTGGAATCACGACGCTTGCGATCACGCGCTGCGCGCTTTGGCGGAAGCAGAAGGCGTGAAAGCCGGCTTGCTGATTAACGCAACGCGCGTCGCCATCGTAGGCCAAGCTGTGGCTCCGCCGCTGTTCGAGACCATGGTCGTGCTCGGGCAAGAACGCGTGGTCCTCCGCCTGCGTGCTGCCGGCACGGTCTGATTTTCACCGTTTATTGCCTGGCTTTTGATCCTTTTCGTCGCCGCCCATCTGCTTCTTGAACGTCTTGTGAAAAACGCTGACTCCCAGCACCGGAGCTTGACGCGTGCCGGTGATGGTGATGGGCAGCACCGTGCCGGCCCCTTCCTTGTTGAAAAACGGGTCCACCGCCTTCAGGAAAAAGGATTTCTTGCCGGTCACCGTTTGCGATAGTTTCGCCTGCAACCGCAGGTGCCCGTTGAAATCGAGCTTGCTCTCTCCTATGTCGTAGCTGCCCTGCAAATTCAATTGCGCTCCCGGCACGCTAAAGCTCAGCTTGCTAAACTGGGCCACCGCTTTGGCCAGATGAAAATCGCCGTGCAAATCCGAAACCGAGCTGCCGGCTTCCTCATTCTTCGGCTGTCCCTCCGCGTGGCGGCTCAGCGACGCGAGCTTGTCGCGAATCTCCGGGCTCCCCCACTGCGCTTGGTCCACGCCGACCTGCCCGTCCAGAATCATTTTCTCCAAGACTTTTTGCTTGCCGGGCGGCAGAAGCAGCTTGGCCTTGATGGTTGCCGGCCCGGTCATGAATGGCTTGTCGGAATTCATAGCCAGAGCGAGGATGTCCTGAATGCGCGCGTTCGGCGCGCTGATGTTGAGTTTAATGATGTGGCCTTGTTTGTCGGGCACGCGAACCACGCTGCCCTCGGCGACAATCACCGATTGGCCCAGCGTTGCGCGCACGGGATGCAGATACGTGTCGCCGTCGGTGCCATTTACCGTGGCCGAGAATTCGGTGTGTAACGGCACCGCGTGTCCCACCGGATCGAGCGAGAAGTTCGGTGTGTCGGTCTTGCCTTGGACTTCGATCTCGTTCAATTGCCCGTGATAGTTACCGGTGGAAGACAGCGTCCCGGCGATCCCTGGAAGAGGGCCGAGATCCGCATCCGTAAAGGTGTAGTTGCCGGTAACCGGCGTATCGCCGGGTTCGTCGGCATTCCACGGGCCGAACGTGCCGTTTGTGGCGATTTCACCTTGCGGCTTCGCATTGGTGAGGTTTCCGTGGAAGTCGAACGGTTTGCCCGCCCCGACCGATTTCAAAACCAGGTCGTGAATGTCGAAATCCAGCGGTTGTTTCCCCTCTTTCTTGGGCACGATCACCAGATCGGTATCATTGCAAACGATTTGGTCGACGATGGTGGTCGGCAGATTCTTTTTCCCCGAAGCCTGCTGCGTCGGTTCTTTTTTTTCACCGCGCGGCGGAATCGTGATGGTCATATTCTCGACGTAGATCCCCGCGATATGGCGGGGCGCGCGCAAAATACCGAGCACCCCCAGGTTGAACGAAAATTTTTGAACGTGAAACATGGGCGGCAGGTCGCGGCGATTGTGATAGCGGATCGAGAGTCCTTCGCCGTCAACGCCCATCCGCGGCAGGAGTTTCACGTGCAGTTGTTCGAGTTCCACATCGCTGTCGAAGCGTTGTTGCAGTTGGCGCACTACCCAATCACGGGTGCGGTCCTCAATATTGCGCGTTCGGAGAAAGACAAACAGGATCAAGCCGGCCACAAGGCCCAGCGCAACGCCGGTGACGTACGGCCACTTCGGTCGGGGGCGGGCATCAGCAGGCACGGATTGCTCCTTGAGCAGCGGGTCCACGAGTGCAAATTTAGATGCACTAGCGCTGTGATTGGAACAACTCGGGGTGAGCGGGCCGCGCGGCAGATGCAACGGTCACGGGCGCGTCAACATCCAGCGTGGTGGGCGGCAAACAAACTTCGCTGCTGCATGCTTGATAGCGCAGCTTCAGAGGAATGTGCTGCGCGCCCAGCGGAGCGTTGGGCAGCGCGGTGACCTCCATGCGGAGAATTACTTTTCCTTCGTAAACGTTGAGCGGTTTCTTCGAGAAAGTGAATGTGTGCAGCTCGCCCTTCGGATAGGTCACCTCGCCGACCTTGAATCCCGCAGGCGCTTCGGTGCGCAAATCGGTGGCGATGAGGTATTCCTCCGATTTCTCCCGTGCGTTGATGTGGAAGCCTTCGCGGATCTTCAGCACCACCGCAACTTGAAAATGGCCGCCGCGCGCGACCGGATCAAACGAAGCAAACGCGCTCGGCGAGACCACCTCGCGGCCGGAAGGTATCTGCGCCGGTGGCCGCG
>Ga0209420_1000548_pt1 | contig 19321 bp, 16 predicted proteins | sample BlaSpr_A8_OM1_O1_FD_187972 | JGI IMG/M metagenome (GOLD analysis project Ga0209420, IMG submission 187972) | Forest soil microbial communities from Thunder Bay, Ontario, Canada - Black Spruce, Ontario site 2_A8_OM1_O1 (SPAdes) (version 2) | ecosystem: Environmental > Terrestrial > Soil > Boreal... | reverse complement strand
GTACGGCGGCTCGGCTTTGCCGTCGATAACCAGGAATTGGAAATCGGCGCAAAGTGCGTTGCTGTTCCAATTGCATTGAGCGACACGATGTTTGCAGCTATTTCTGTGTCCGCGCTGGCCCCTCGGATGACAAACAGCAGAATCTTGCAAATCGCGCACATCCTGAAAGCTGCGGTTGCAGATCTCAATGCTGCTATCGCTTACCACGATCGCGATGCGGACTAAGCACGACTCAGCGTCCTCTGGAGCTATGACCGATGGAAAAGGACTCGAACGACGGCCGCGAGCAACGCAAGATTGAAGTAACGACGCTTGCCAGCGGTTACAAACTGGCCGTACCCCTTCTTTTACTGAAGGGCCCAAAACCAGGCCCGCGTGTGGGTATCTCTGCAACGATTCACGGCGATGAGACGACTGGGGTTCAAGTCGTTCGAGAGCTATGGCGGTCGGTTGTTCAGTCTTCGCTGTCCGGGACAATCGTTTTTATGCCCGTTGCCAACCCGCTGAGCTTTGAATCGTTAACCCGCAATACCCCACTCGACATGCTCGATCTCAACCGTCAGTTTCCAGGGGCGCGCGATGGGTGGTTTTCTGAGCAGTTAGCTGCTGCCATTGATGAGCACTTCCTTAACGAGATTGACTTTTACATTGATTTGCATGCTGGAGGAACGTTTCCATTTGTTGACTACTGTTATTTATTGAATGACGAAGGGCTCTCGAGAGCGTTTCTGTCTGAACTTCTCTACAAGCCGGCCAACCTTTATAGCGGTACAAGTGCATCCGTAGCCGTTACGCGAAATATTCCTACCATTGTAGTGGAGCTCGGCGGTGGGTACGTTGAACAACCAAAACACGTGCAGCGGGCCGTAAGCGGGGTGTCCAACATACTTCGATACATCGGTTGTTTACCCGGTGCGGTTGAAAAACTCGAAAGACAGATTCTTATGCACGACCTGAAGGTCATCCGGCCTCGTGCTGGGGGGCTGTGCATTCCTGAGCGCTCGCTAGAAGTTGGCATGGTTCTTGAGAAGGGAACCAAGCTCGCGGAGACGATTAGTCCTTACAATTTCGAAACGCTTGAAGAGCTACGCGCGCCCTTTGACAAGAACATCGTGGTTTTGTGCCGCAACTATATAACCCGTGTCAATCCAGGAGATTATGCCTTCATGATCGGTGATTATTCTTCCGCAGAAATCTTGGGAAATGAAAGGTGACAATGGACACATCGATATCCTCGGCACAGTTGTACGAGCGTGCAGTCAAGCTCATTCCTCATGGAACCCATTCTGATTCACGCACTCGAAAACCGTATCCGCGCTATTTCGTTCGTGCTGAGGGTGCCTGGGTCGTCGATGCGGATGGCAACCGATTTCTAGATTGCATAATGGGTAACGGAGCGGTTATGTTGGGACATGCTTTCCCCTCAGTTATCCATGCTGTTCAGCGTCAAGTTGAAACCGGGCTCGGCGCGGGCCTTGAAGGGGAACTAAGCGTAACCGTCGCTGAGCAATTTCTTGCTCATGTTCACACTGCTGAGCATGTGAGGTTTACCAACACCGGGACTGAGGCCAGTATGCATGCAATCGCGATGGCGCGTGCCTATACTGGAAAAAACGACATAGCCAAACCGGAAGGCAGCTACCACGGTTGGTCTGACTTTCTCTTTGTAAGCGCTTTCCCCGATCCGCGATCCGCGGGTCCCGCAGAAAGCCCTGTCTCTCTCCCCGGGTCCGGAGGCATGCATCCGGCTGGAGTCGCATCCACACTGGTTCTGCCCTTCAATGACATACCAAACACGGAGGCACTCCTACGCCGGAATGCGACGAGACTCGCAGCTGTCATCGTCGAGCCAGTGATGATTGATATAGGTTGGGTTCCCGCAACTCCTGAATATCTTCGCTCTCTGCGCGAACTTACTCGTGAACTCAATATTATGTTGATCTTCGATGAACTCTTGACCGGCCTTCGGTTTGAGGAAGGCAGTGCGCAGCAGCGATACGGGATTACGCCGGACCTCTCAACCTTCGGGAAAGCACTAGGGAACGGATTTATCATTGCTGCTGTGGCAGGCAGTGCTGGCCCAATGGCGTCAATGCAGCCCAATGGCAATCGCTCTTCTTATGTGGGGACCTTCAACTCTCATCAAACTTCTTTAGCCGCATCCTCGGCTGTATTAGAGGCGCTTGCGGGCGGCGACGTTGCGCGTCAGCTTGCCAAGCGTACAGCATGGTTGATTAGCGAGTTCGACCATTGCGCACGCAAACTCGGTCGCGCAGCCGTAATGGTTGGCGATGGGGGTCACTTTCATTGGTACTTCCGGGAACACGCCCCAACGAACTATCGGGAGGTTTGGACCTCTGATGCGAAAGCCTACGAGGTATTTGCGCAGGCTCTTGCGAAAAGCGGCGTGTTGTGTGCTCCAACGTACATTCAACATCATGCACTGAGCATTGCGCATGGTGACAAGGAACTGACATTCCTCGCCGAGGCAATGCACAAGGGCCTCAATCAAGTCGCAGCGTTAAGTTGATTCGCGCCCCGGCCCCCAGAACTTGACTTCTTAGCTACCAGCAAGCGGAAATGGTGTCGAGGTTTTATGCCCGATACCATTGAACAGCGGATCGCATCGCTTGCCCACATCATCGACTCGATGTACAACCAACACGCTAAGTGGCTCGATAAATCCAAGATTGAGCTGACCTGGCCCCGATCTCTTCTTTAAGGCCGCAGTTTTCAACGGAGCACTTCGCGATAGTTGGCTGTCACGAAAACGTAACGCAAGTTGTGGAAAGTGGTGGCAGAAGTAAAGGCAAATGGGACACAAAAGGAGAAAGTGGTTTGCGTTGGGTTGTCCCAACTTGCTGAAATCGCTGCGCTGGACACTCCTCTGGCAAGATTTAGCGAGTTTGTGCGAGCGGCTTCGAACCAGAGGGTCGGGAGTTCGAATCTCTCCGGGCGCGCCAGTTTTAATGCCATGTTTTATGTATACGTTCTGCGCAGCTCGACGACTGGCCGCCACTACACAGGCTTCACTGCTGATCTGACCCAGCGCCTTGGCCAACACAATGCCGGCATCACGAAATCCACGAAGAATCGCGGGACGTGGACGCTGGAATATCAAGAGACGTATCCGACACGAGCGGAAGCGATGAAGCGCGAGAAATTTCTCAAGTCGGGACAGGGCCGGGAAGAACTAAAACGAATCCTCAGACAAAAAGCGAGCGTAAGCGAAGCTGGATAGAGTCCGCCGCAGGCGGAAACCAGAGGGTCGGGAGTTCGAATCTCTCCGGGCGCGCCAGTTTTCCGTTTTATTCAATCAACTGAAAATACCTTTGCCTAGTTTAGAACTCTTGTCGCGTAATCGTGCCAGGAGCCACATTTCCGATGAGCAGTTGCAGGCGCGAAGGTGTGATTTGTTGGGCCTCCCAAATTCAGAAATGTTAACGAGTAACGGACTGAATTTAAGTGAGCATCGTTTCTAACAGGAAGTGGATTGTACGAAGCGCGTCTATCGCATGTTTGCCCCAATGCGAGTAGTAGCCAAACCGCCAGTGCCAAATGTTGTCCTCTGGTAACGCCTGATGCGCTTCGCTTAAATTGAGTCCTTCTTTGAGGTTCCTGTAGATATCAGCGAAGTCGTCGGCCAAAGACCCGTAGATTGGCTCGCTGTGCTTCGTTGGGTCCCAAACCTCCTAATAGAGAGTCACTCCTCCTAGTTTTTCTTTGAGAGACTCGTAAAGTTGGCCCCACTGTGCGCTGCTCAAGCTCATCCGGTCGCGAGCCTGGGATTTTCTGATTTCTTCCTCTTGGCTTTCATCATCGCTCAGCTCCACATTTGGCAAGTGGATTGCCTCGCCTATCAATTGAGGAAGGATTCTATAAACCTCAACGAGTAGCGCGATTCTGCCCAGATTGGGCGCAGAGTCGATGACGCTGCAAAATTCGCGTGCGACGGAGGCGAAGCGATTGGCCAGTTCCGCATTGTTTGGCGTGGTGCTCATCTTAAAAGTCTAACTGGAGCGTCCATCAGATTGGTGAGGAAAGCAATTGGGAGCCCTACTTCCGCCAGATTGAGCAAAGTGAATTCGTTTCATTTATATGGAGAAAATGATAACTTTTTATCAAACTTCACTCACAGTGGCAACTACTCCGGAAGATAGTCGTGGCGGATGAACAGGTTGTAAAGCTCTTGGAGCCAATCGACTCGGCGTTTTGTGTAGCACTGTGTGCCAAACAAAGGCCAAGCCCACTGCGTAGTCCGCCGTAAATAGAGTCATTTATCTGGCGTTCCGGTCATCTCATCTGTAATTCTTACAGTTGGGACGGCGGAACGGGGCGAGCATAGTTCGAGAAATGAGGGCAAGGGGATGGAGAAGCAATCACGCGATCACGTCAACCGTGAGCTAAGTGAGTCCGACGGAGCGCCCGCTAAGCCCACCGGCGCAGTCTCGGGAGAGTTCGTCACCGAGACGTTCGGGTACGACGATGGACGGCAGGTCACGGTATACGTTCCACCGGACCCGCCCGAAGCAATCGTCTTCGCCGGCGACGGTCAGGAAATCTCGAAGTGGGGCCGGTTGCTCGAGAAGGCTGACGTACCACCCACAATGATCGTCGGCGTACATGGGCTGACCGATGAGATGCCGCGGCTCCATGAGTACTCACCGGGCTTTGAGCCGGAGCGGTTCGCGGCACATGAGAAGTTCTTCGTCGAGGACGTTCGCCCATGGACGGAGTCGCGGTTTGGCGTGGCGCTGCCCGCTGAACGTACTGCGGTGTTCGGCGTCTCGGCGGGTGGGGAGCTGGCCCTCGCTCTTGGGATTCGGCATCCAGATGTCTACGGTGCGGTCTTCTGCGCCTCGCCTGGCGGCGGTTACAAGCCGCCTGGCGTTATGCCGAGTCCGCTTGCGCGCACATACCTTGTCGCTGGCACACAGGAACCGTTCTTCCTCGGTAACGCAAGAAGGTGGGCGAACACGCTGCGCGATGCGGGTGCGGATGTCGTCATGAGGGAGCGAGCCGGATCGCACGGTGGCGCATTCTGGCGCGAAGAGTTCCCGCTGATGGTGGCGTGGGCATTTGGACGATGATGCATCTGGGTGTTTCAGCGGCGGAAAGCCCCATTTCCTCCGCCATCCTGCTGCTGCGCGGCCAGTGCGTGGCTTCAGCCGGCTTACCGGACCAGTCCTTCGCTCTGCAAGAGGTCAGGCGCTTGCTTGAGTTCCCACATCAACTACGAGTCTGACCTGTGGCAAAACCCGTGTGTTCGATGAGCTTTTGTAGCACGGTTCTCAACTCGACTTTTCCCTTTTGAGAGCCCGCCTCACCGCTCTCGAATTCAATCCAGCCTTCGTTGAAGCCATCGAGCATTTGAATGCGGGGCATAGGGTTCTTCATGCCCTGCGATTTGAAGAGCGATTCCCAAGTCTCGCGTGGCACCGCTTCGATTCTCACAGGACGGCCCAGCAAGCTGGCAAAAGTGGCTGCGATCTCATTCGGGGTGACACGATGCGGCCCTTCCAACTCGACCACCCTTCGGCCATTCCACTTTGTCTGGATTATTTCCGCCGCCACGCGCCCGATGTCGGCCGTGGCAACCATCGGTACGGGCTTATCGAGGGGCTGCAGGAAGCTCGCGATCACGCCGTTTCTGGCCGCCGGAGCGACGTCCCAACTCCAGTTCTCCATGAACCATGCTGGCCGTAGAAAGCTGATTGGAATCGACAATTCCCGCAGCGCCTGCTCAATGATGGAGTGCTGCGTAAGCAGGTTCGATTGGGCCACCTGCGCGCCGATTGTCGATAGGTATACAACCCTACCTGGACGCGCTGCGTCGAGCGCCGATCGCAACGCGGTGGCCGTGGCTCGCGCCTCGCGAAAATCAGGCGACGGATCGAAGTTCGGCGGAACGAGAACGAAGACCCCGTCGGCTCCCTTAAACGCCGACGTGAGCGCCGCCGCGTTGTTGATGTCCGCTTCGACGAGGTCGCAGCCCCGCTTTGCCCAGGTTTCGCCTTTGCCGATGTCGCGAACCACGCCTCGCAGAGGCTGGCCAGCAGCGAGAAGGTTGTGCGCCACTTCTCCACCCACATTGCCGGTGATTCCAGTCACTGCAAACACGATTTTGACCGTCCCAGGCGGCCCTGTCCGCGAGAAGACAATAGCAGGTTATGCTTGCGGAACATGCGGGATCCAGTGCCGCCACTACGCAGGCTTTACGGCTGATCTTAAGCAGAGTCTCGGCCAAAGCCTCACGAACGCTGATGGACCTCGCCCTTGAGTAATGTTTTGCGAAATCCCCGAAGGAATTGGTAGATTGCGTTCGTTATCCGAGTCACCGGGACCAAAGGAAGGCCATATGACAGTTCGACGATTCCTGCCGATCCTTATGCTTTGTGCGTTTTTGTCGTCCCAAGCCAAAGCGCAATCGGCGAGTGACAAAGCAGCGTTAAAGGGACTGGCTCCGGTGACCGTCCTGGGAAACACTCCCGCCGGCAACGCGGCTTTGGGGGCTAACTATGCCGTCACCGGCGGCATCCAGAATGGCGCGATCGCTCAGCCGACGCTGTTGCCGTTCGCGGAACAGCAACAGCAGGCGCTGCGGGATGTTTTCATTACGGCGCGTAATCTTGCGCAGCTTGCAGACGGGTTGGGTACAACTCTGGAAGGGGCCTACGTTGCGCGCGCTCACTACATCGATCGTCAACATTTCACGAATCTCTCCCAGACCCTTGCGGATGTGATCGCCTACGCAAACGCCACGACTTCGGCGAATTCCGGTTCCGCCAAGTTTTTCTTTGCGAATGGGACAACGGATGGAAAAACCCCGGTAGCGGCCGAAGTGAGGGCGATTCTGAAACAGAATGGCGGATCTGCGGACATGTTTGGCAGAGCCTACGATCTTCAGGGGGGGACTCCGGGAGCCGACCCTTATGGCAACTCACGCCCTTTTCAGACCGAGCCGAACCTGACGAGGATCATCGGCTTCGATTACTTTCACACGCCTGCCGATAACATCGTTTACAACCGCGGGCCGATGATGAACCTGGTGATGAGTCCTTCGTATCCGAGTGGCCATACCACGTACGGTTATGCCGGCGCGATTCTGCTCGCCATGCTGGTGCCCGAGCGCTACCCGCAGTTGATGGTTCGCGCCGCCGAGTACGGGAACGACCGCATCATCATCGGCGCACATTATGCAATGGATGTGCTGGCCGGGCGGACGCTGGCGCTCTACGATCTGGCGCATCTTCTGGCGAACGACCCTGCTTATGTGGCCCAGCCGTTCAAGGATGTTCCAGCGATCAGCGATTTCCAGGCGGCCGTAAAAAAGGCTCGTGCCGATATGACCGCGGCGCTCGAAGCGGGATGCGGCAACAAGATGGAAGTCTGCGCAAAGGAGGATACCGGGCGGTTTAGCGATCCAGCGACGGACGAAGCCTTTTACGCTGCGACGCAGACTTACAATCTGCCTGTGGTTTATCCAAAGAATGCCGGAGTGCTGGAGGGGGTTGCCAAATCTGCTCCGGAAGCGGGATATCTGCTGACAATTGCTTTTCCATCGTTGACGCTCGAACAAGCGGATGAAATTTTGACGGCGACGGAAGGACCCGGTGGCGGCTTCCTGGATGACGGATCATCATTCGGAGTGTACTCACGGCTAAATCTATATGCTGCGGCGAAGCGCGCCATGGATGTCGCCGCAGCCAAATAGGCAGCGTTTTCCTGAATACTTCTGTCAGATGCCGGCGTACCAGGCATAGCCTCCTTCTGGTGCCGCGGAGCCGAGGCCTTTGCCGAACTTTTTCAGATCGTCGGTAACGGACATGTGGGTGATGAATTTTACGCTCTTGTAGCCGAGCTGGCGGGGAAGACGCATGCGCAGCGGGCCGCCGTTGCCGACGGGAAGTTCACCGCCATTCATGCCATAAGCCAGGAAAGTCTGCGGGTGCAAGGCGTCGGCCATATCAATGCTGTCCCACCAGCCCGGTGCGATCGAGTAATACACCACGTATCTGGCTTGGGGGAGAATCCCCGCAGCATCCAGCACATGGGAGAGCGGAACGCCGATCCATTCGGCGATGTACGACCAGCCCTCTTCGCACGCGAGTATCGTGATTTGGCTGCGAGAGGGGTAACTCTTCAGTTGGGCCAGCGAAAACGACGTGGGCTTGGCGACCATGCCGTCCACGGTAAGCCGCCAGTCGGCAAATCCTCCCGCCTGCAGGCGTTTGAACGCGTCACTTGGCGGCGCCATTTCGTTGGCGAGCGGAGGCTTGGAGATCATGCTCCTCGGGAACTCGCGGGCGAGCGAGTGCCGCGTCAGCAGGCGCTGGGAAGCGTAGGTCAACGTTTCACCGAGGCCCCAAATTCCGCCGGAATCGGGCGGGATCAGGCCATACTTTTTCGCGAAGTGCGTGGCGACGCCCAAGCCGGATAGGCCGGCGGTGGCGGCGATTCCGGCTTTGATCAGTTTGCGGCGTGAGAGATTGCTCATGGGCGCTCCTTCTGCACGGCGCCGCCGGTGATCATGGCGCGCATGCGGCTCTTGAATCCGGCGACGCATACCATCACCACATGGACGATCAGGAAGAGTACGAGAGCGATGGAGACGAAGAAATGCAGCGTGCGCGCGGATTGTTGGCCGCCGAGCAACGTGACGGTCACCGGAAACGCCGAAACAAAAGATAGGGACATGGCCAGGCCCGTCCAGATGACCAAGGGGAATAGGACGAAGATTACGATCAGGTAGCTCAGCCGCTGGAGCGCGTTATACGACCAGGCCGCTGAAGCGCTCGGCCGCCGGAAGCGCAAATGGTTCGCGAAATCGCTCGACAACGCGCGCCACGAAAGATCGGCTCCGGCCGGAAACAGGTTTTTCCGAAAATGCCCGGAAAAGACGCCGTAGATTAAATAGAGCAAGCCGGTGCATACCATGATCCAGGCGGCCTGAAAATGGAGATAGCGGCTCCAGCCGTTCTGGTCCGGCAGCACGTAGCCGTAGCCGGTAGGGACCAATGCTCTCGAAGAAGGGATCGGTATCTGGAAAAGCGGCTTGGTCAATACGTTGCCGGTTTCGCCCCAATAGAAGCGTGGGTGAGAGATCATAATTTCGGTGCCACTGACGAGCAACGCGAAAAAGCACAGAGTGACAATCCAGTGAGTGATGCGGACCAGCGCGGGGTGACGCGAAGTGACCTGCGCGGCGGGAATGGCCGGCGCAGAACTCGGTTCGCGAGCCGCAAGGGTCGCCGGTACGGAATCCAATCTCGCCATTTCAAGCTCCTGCTGAGGTTCCGGCTTGCTTTCCCAGGGTTGCAGCCATGCTACCACAGCGAATGAAACGGATCAGTGCCGGATTATGAGCTTGGAGTATCATCTCGCCAAGATAGGTAGCTACTTGCCGTCGGCATCCCTTTTCTATCGGTAACGGGCCCTTTATGAGGGGATACCTCATGCAAGTTATCTCACGGATGACCCGGCAGCGCCGGCAGTCTTCGCGTCAAAGGAAGGGAGTTTGAGAGATGAAATATAGAAGACTGGGGAATACGGGACTGATCGTGAGCGAGGTGGCGCTCGGCACCATGCAATTCGGCAGCAAAATGAACATGGGCAACCTCGGCCAGGAAGACGCCACGCGGATGGTGCGGGCAGCCCTCGACCGGGGAGTCAACTTCATCGATACGGCGGACGTCTACAGCCTTGGAGAGAGCGAGACTCTGGTGGGCAATGCCTTGAAGGGCTTAAGGCCAGAGATCGTGCTGGCCACCAAGGTAAGGCTTCCGATGGGGGAGAACTTCAACCATAGCGGCGCTACCCGTGTGAATATCCTTCGCGAAGTGGACGCCAGCCTGAAGCGGCTGCAGACGGATTACATCGACCTTTACCAGGTGCATGGATGGGATAGCAACACGCCGCTCGAGGAGACGCTGCGAACGCTCGACGATCTTGTGCGTCAGGGTAAGGTTCGCTATATCGGGCTTTCCAACTTCATGTCCTGGCAGGCCGCCACCGCAATCATGTTGCAGGACCGCTTGGGGCTGGAAAAGTTCGTGATCGCGCAGATGTACTACAGCCTGGTCGGCCGGGGTCTGGAATACGAGTTCCAGTCGTTCGCCGAGTACCACAAGATCGGCATCCTGGTCTGGAGCCCGCTCGCCGGCGGTTTCCTCACCGGCAAATACACCCGCGCAAATCCCGCTCCTGCTGGCTCACGATTCGCGGAGGCGGGTTCGTTTGTGCCTTTCACTGATTTAGAACGACATTTTGCTGCGATACCGTAGAGGCAAAACCATGCCTTCCTCCCCTCCGATCGTTGAATGTGAGCAAATCCATGCTGGCCTAGCCGTCAGCGACATCCCTGCTGCCATTGAGTTCTATACGAAACGGTTGGGATTCGAAAAAGGATTCACGTGGGGTGATCCGCCAACTTTTGCAGGCATGAACCTCGGTAAGGTACAGATGTTTTTGCAGAAAGGGACTCCCGATCCGAAGGGATGCAGCGTGTATTTTCTCGTCGGCGATGCCGACGCACTCTATGAGTTTCATCGCGCGCAGGAAATCGAGATCGCACAGGAGATTGGCGATCGGGAATATGGAATTCGCGACTATGTCGTGCGTGACTTGAATGGGTATTATCTGTCGTTTGGGCATCACCTCCTGAATGCCGGGTCGCCGATCAAGATCGAGCGCGTGGATGTGCCAGTGCGGCTAGAGAAGCGTCTGGCCGGGCTGCTTCGGGATTTGGCGAAGCACAAACGCATGACGGTAACCGGTTGTCTTGAGGAGATGTTGCTGCATACCAATGAGGGCGTTGGGCCACACACTCGAACGACCCTGCAGTACATTCAGGAGCTAAAGAAGAAACACGGAATTGATTACGACAGTCACGCAAGCTACCGGTTTATCGAAGGGTGAGGTAAGGCACGCGTTGGCCCGACGCTGACACAGGCTTGGTCAGCGGCGTTCTAAAGCGGACGGCGGTCCCTGGAAGGACTTGCGCGGGACAAAGTAGCCACGCTCGGAAGAGCACCGTATGAGAGCGATTGTACGCACAAAGTACGGACCGCCGGGGGCGTTGCAGTTCGCGGAGGTGGAAAAACCTACTCCCACGGACAATGAGGTCTTGATCAAGGTTCGCGCGGCATCGGTAAATCCGCTGGACCTGTTCAGCATGAGAGGTGCGCCGTTGCTCCGCCTTATCCCGGGGCTGCGCGCACCAAAGGACCAGCGGATGGGTGTGGATGTGGCAGGGCAGGTCGAAACGGTGGGCAGAAACGTAACCCAGTTCAAACCTGGCGACGAAGTGTTTGGAGTGTGCCATGGAGCCTTTGCCGAGTATGCGTGCGCTACGGAAGATAAGCTCGCTCTGAAGCCCGGCAACATATCGTTCGAGGAAGCCGCGGCCGTTCCCGTGGCGGCAATCACCGTCCTTCACGGACTTCGTGATAAGGGGCACATCCAGCAAGGGCAGAAAGTTTTGGTGGATGGCGCGTCTGGCGGTGTGGGTACGTTTGCGATTCAGATTGCCAAATCATTCGGCGCAGAAGTCACTGCCGTGTGCAGCACCAGGAATGTGGACACGGCGCGGTCGATTGGCGCAGACCATGTGATTGATTACACGCGGAAAGATTTCACGCAGAACGGGCAGCGCTACGATCTGATTCTAGGCGCGAACGTTCATCATTCGATTTTCGATTACCGGCGTGCGCTGAGTCCGGAGGGAATTTATGTCGTAGTCGGGGGTGATTTAGCCCGAATTTTCCAGACGATGCTTCTGGCGCCGTTACTGTCTCGGATTGGGAACAAGAAGACGCGGTTCTTCATCGCGAAGATAAACGAGAAGGATTTGGTTTTTCTGAAAGGACTTCTTGAAACCGGGAGAGTTGTACCCGTTATCGATAAACGCTACCCGTTAAGCGACGCGGCTGAAGCTCTGCGTTATCGAGAACAACGACATGCGCGGGGAAAAATCGTATTAACCGTTGAACATGGCGGCGATGCCTAGGAATGCAACGCGGCCGAATCACAGCCACAGTGCTAGGGCTTCCGCGCGATGTACCTCTCGATGTTATTCAGTTGTTCTGCTCAACCGCCATCTTTCTGCGGAACTCTAGTGCGCTTGCGGAGGCGTGTCCGGTTGCTTTGTAAACTCAAAGCTGCACGGACGGCCTAAAATGCCGGCGCCTTCATCTCGCGTCCCGGTGCCCTTGGCATCACCAAATTGGGCCTTAATGGTGTAGCTATAGTTGTTGCCCTTCATGGCGAAGACGCCGTGCGCATGTTGCTGGGTAACGACGGTACCTTTGGCAGAGAGTTTGGCGCTGCCGTCGTCCGCGATCTTGCCTTCAATCAGCAGATAGCCGGGTCCGCCTGGTTCGCCATGGACTCCGTGAAAATTGTTGTCTTTGATGGTGCTGGGAAATTCCCACTTGTAAGCCTCGCCTTGGCCGTGAGCTTCACAGGAAAGGTTCGTGGTCCAATTGCCGTCGTAGCGTCCCCCTGCAACGGAAGCTGCGGGCGCAAGCATCAGGGCGCAAACTGCGGCGAGCCGGACCGCTTTGCGGATTCTCACGATATTCCTCCTTTGGAAGCAGAAGACTCATTCTCACAAAGACGGGCCACCAAGCGCCCAATAATATCGCGTTCGGCGCTAGAGCGAGCAATTGCGGAGCCAGCATATACTCATTCGAGGAGCGCGGATTCAGCGTCGCTCTCCCTTTCTTGGAAGGGGCGTCTAACCGGCAGGAATCAGAGCGCCGCCATCGGAGTCTGTGGCAAGCGCCGGCGAATGGGTGGTCCCATGCACAAACTGCTTTTTCGTAATCGACGCGTGATCAGCACGGCCGGATGGGCGTGCGTCGCGGCGTTGCTTCTCCTGGGTGTGACAACGGCAGCGCGAAGCTGGGCGAGGGAGCCTCAGGCGCAAGAAAGTGCTTCGCCTACGTATGCCTACGAGGTCGCGTCGATCAAGCCGGATAAATCCGGGAACGGCATGGTGCGGATCTCCAACACGCCGGAGGGCTTCACGGCGAACAATGTGTCGGTGCAGATGTTGATTCGAGTGGCTTATGGCGTGGAGGAAAACCAAATTCAAGGGTTGAATTCGCTCGCCTCGGAAAATTACGACGTCGAAGCGAAAATGGAAAAATCCGTCGCCGACGATCTGCAAAAGCTCGACCAGGATCAGCGCACCGAGGCGCGCCGGCATATGCTACAGGCGCTGCTGGCGGACCGTTTCAAGCTGACGATCCACCGCGACACGAAAGAGCTGCCCATCTATGCGCTCGTCGTCGCCAAGAACGGTCCGAAACTGCAGGAGGCAAAACCTGGCGATACGTATCCAAATGGATTCAAAGGTCCGGGAGGCCGCGGCGGCAGGGGCATGATGATGATGGGCCAGGGCGAGTTGACCGGACAAGCGCTTCATGTGGCGGACTTGGCACGGCAATTGTCGCAACAACTCGGGCGCACCGTTGTGGATAAGACCGGGCTGACGGGCGTCTACGATTTCACATTGAAGTGGACGCCGGACAATCAAATGGCAATGCCGGGTGGCGCTGGAGATGGCGGCCGCGGATCAGATAGCGGCGCCTCGGCGGATTCTTCGAGCCCTTCGATCTTCACGGCCATTCAGGAGCAGCTTGGGTTGAAACTGGAATCGCAAAAAGGGCCGGTGGAGCTGCTCGTGATCGATCACGTGGAGAAGCCTTCGGAGAATTAACGGCGCGCGGATGGCCGGCGCAACCCCTCATTTAGCCTCACGCTCGAATCGTTTCGCTAGTTGTCGTCAGTCGGCTTTTCCGCGTGGTCGATCACCATCACGGCAACCTGGGCCTTGCCCGGCTCTAACTTGAGACCGAGTTCCTTTTGAATTGCGGCAAAGATATCGAGTCCGTTGGTGGGCGGCAGCTTCGCAACCACTTCCGGATCCACGCCAGGCGGAAGCTCGGGTGCCCACTCCAACGTGAAATCGTAGAACCCTTTCAGATCCGTCCCGTCCACCACCGGCCGGCCAATCGGGGGGAAGCCCGCGAGAAACCAAGTGAAATAGGACATGGAGACGTGTGTGAACTTCAGCTTGCCAAAGCCCACGCCGCTATACGGAATGTCGAAAGGTTCCGGGCCGGTGTTGGGAGTGATCTTCGAGCCTGACTTATCGACCGCCAGCGTGTAAGCGGACATCTCCTTGGTGTCGGTATGGAATTGCAGTTTGAAGCGATCGATCAGCAGATTTTGAAACATGATGTGCAGTTCGTCGATATTACGCGGGCGGTCCGCTTTCGCAGTTACATCGTATAGGTCGCTATCGAGCCAGCTCGGTCCGCCGGAGATCTGATTGGGAGTGAGATGAAACATCAGGCGGATCATCAATCTTACGGGAACTCCGGTGGCCACGTACGTTTGCCCGCCAGGCAGCGGCTTAATCCCGGCACTTTGCTCGTTGGGCGGGCTCGGTTTGACGGTAGCGACGTCGAATTCCAGCTTCAGCGATGCGTCGTTCTGCGCTTGAGGCCAGGGCTGAGCGGCAGACTGGCTTTGGCTCTGTGCTTGGCAGAGCGCGCCAACAGCCGCGAAGAAAATGATTGCATTTAGAATTACGGACTTTTTCAGCATAACGACCTTTCTGCCGAACGAGTCTGCGGCAAACGACACATTAGAGGATTGACGCGCGGGTGCAGGAAACGCCACTGCGAATACGCCAGGATTACCAGTTTCATTACCAAGGACAGCATTCTACGCTCGCTAACCGGTTGTGAGGCAGAATTCTCAATTGTTAGAACGATGTAAATGCTGGTGCGTATAAACGGGTGAAAGAACGGGACAAACGGCTGCGTGGGGCCGGTGAGCCGAAAACGAAATTGCGCCGTCTAAACACGCTGGATGTGCCTGCCGGGGCGCTGGTTGTCGATCATGTGGAGAAACCTTCGGAAAATTAGCGGGGACGGGAATACTCGATGGTATCGTGGCGCATTGTGAAGCGCCTCGCCCTACTCTGCGCGGTTGCATGCTTGGCGCTGTGTGGCATCGCGGCCGCTGCGGAGCATCATGGGCAGGTTACTTCTGGTGGTCTGCCGGTTCCCGGAGCCACCATCACGATCACGCAGGGCGACAAGAAATTTGTCGCTATCACCGATGCGCAAGGACTTTATTCCCTCGCTGACGTACCAGAAGGCAAGTGGACCGTTGAAATCGAAATGGCGGGGTTCGCCACGATCCGGGAAGATCTGGTGATCGGTTCCAACATGCCGGGCGCGGTATGGGAATTGAAGATGCTGCCGCTCGACCAGATCCAGGCCGAGATCAAGCCAGTGGTAATCAGTCCGAATGTGACGCCTGCGCCATCGAAGAGCGAGCCGGCCAAGAGCGCGCAGGCGAAGCCGCAGCCAAATCAAGCGCAGGCGGCGCAAGCAGCGCCTCCGGAGGAAACGGCTCCCGCATCCGACGGATTTCTGATCAACGGCAGCCAGAACAACGGTGCGGCTTCTCCATTCGCGCAACTGGCCGCGTTTGGAAACAATCGCAACGGCGGCAATTCGCTTTATAACGGAGGCATCGGCCTGATTTTGGACAATGCGGCGCTTGATGCCCGGCCATTTTCCCTGAGCGGAGACAACACCCCCAAGGCCGCCTACAAGCAAATCACAGGGGTCGCAAACTTCGGCGGGCCTCTCAACATTCCACACGTATTGCGCCACGGTCCGTTTGTGTTTGCGGGCTATCAGTGGACGCGAAGCCGCAACGCCACCACTCAATCCGCATTGGTGCCGACGGCAAACGAACGCAATGGGGATTTTTCGCAGACGCTGAACGCATCCGGCCAACCGGTGCAGATCTTCGATCCAACGACGGGCTTGCCATTCCCCGGCAACATGATTTTGCCGGGCCAGATCAGCAAGCAAGCCCAGGCGCTATTGAATCTCTATCCACTGCCAAATATCACCGGCAACCCGCGCTACAACTACCAGATTCCAATCGTCAGCAATACGCATCAAGATGCGCTGCAATTGCGATTCAATAAATTCATCAACCTCAAGAATCAAGTGTATGGCGATTTCGCGTTTCAAAGCGTGCGGTCCCATGGTCCGAATCTTTTTGGTTTCGACGATACGTCCAACGTGCTCGGATTCAACAGCGGAGTCCATTGGTCGCACCGCTTCAGCCAGCGAGTGATTTTGAGTCTCGGGTACCGGTTCAGCCGGCTATCCACGCGGCTAACGCCATACTGGGAGAATCGGGAGAACGTCTCAGGCGCCGCGGGCATCACCGGCAACGATCAGGATCCGATGAACTGGGGCCCGCCGAGCTTGACGTTTTCGAGCGGTATAGCGGGATTGTCCGACGGGCAAAGCGCGTTCGACCGCAACCAGACCAGCGCATCGTCCTACAGCGTGTTCTGGAATCGCGATCACCACAACTTTACGTTTGGTGGAGATTTCCGCCGGCAGCAATTTAACTACTTGTCGCAGCAAGATCCGCGCGGTGAGTTTACGTTTACAGGCGCGGCCACGCAGGGAACCACGAGCGGCGTGCCTACCGGCGGCTCCGATTTTGCGGATTTTCTGCTGGGGATTCCCGATACCAGCGCGCTCGCGTTTGGCAACGCCGATAAATACTTTCGAGAATCGGTTTACGACGCGTTTGTTACCGACGATTGGAGAATGACGCCGCAGCTTACCTTAAATCTCGGAATTCGGTGGGAGTATGGCGCTCCGATCACGGAGCTGGACGGCCGCCTGGTGAATTTGGATATCACTCCGGGATTTGGCGCGGTGGCGCCGGTTGTGGCAAGCGACCCGGTGGGACCGTTGACGAGCCAAACTTATCCGAGCTCGCTGGTGCGGCCAGACCGGCATGACCTGGCGCCACGCCTCGGAATTGCCTGGCGCCCTCTTTCCGGCTCATCCATGGTGGTTCGCGCGGGATATGGAATTTATTACGACTCCTCCGTCTATCAAACCATTGCGCTTCAGATGGCGCAGCAAGCGCCGCTTTCGAAGAGCTTGAGCGTGCAAAACAGCGCCGCTTGTCCGTTGACGCTGGCGAATGGTTTCATCAACTGTGCTGGCACCACCCCTGATACTTTCGCGATCGATCCGAATTTCCGCATCGGCTACGCGCAGAATTGGCAACTGGCGGTGCAGCGGGATTTGCCCGGCTCGCTGCAATTGACGGTTACCTATCTCGGCATCAAAGGTACGCGCGGCGTGCAGGAATTTCTGCCGAATACATATCCCGTCGGGGCCGCGAACCCATGTCCGGGTTGTCCTCTTGGATTTGAATACCTGGCCTCGAATGGAAATTCCACCCGCGAAGCGGGGCAAGTGCAGTTGCGGCGCCGGCTGCATAATGGACTTACCGCGACGCTCCAATACACGTACTCAAAATCCATCGACGATGATTCGGCGATGGGCGGCCAGGGCGCTACCGCGCTTGCGCAAAACACACCCCAAAATGCGTTTAGTCCCTCGATGTCAACGGGCGGCGGTGCAACGCAAGGCAGCCCGAACGCACCAACGATCGCGCAAAATTGGCTGAATCTAAATGCGGAGCGCGGGCTTTCCGCTTTCGATCAGCGCCACCTTCTGAACGCGCAGTTGCAATACACCACCGGGATGGGCGTCGGCGGCGAGACGCTGCTGAGCGGCTGGCGGGGCGTGGTTCTTAAGGAATGGACCTTTGTTACGCAGATCATCGTGGGTAGCGGCTTGCCGGAAACACCGATTTATCTGGCCGCGGTGCCCGGCACCGGCATTACCGGGAGCATTCGGCCTGACTACACCGGAGCGCCCATTGGCTCAGCGCCTTCCGGTTTGTTTTTGAATCCGGCGGCCTATAGCGCACCACTGCCGGGCCAATGGGGCACCGCCGGAAGAGATTCGATTATTGGTCCCATGGAATTCACATTGAACGGTTCGCTCGCACGCACGTTCCGTTTGCACGGCCGCTTCAATCTGGATGTGCGCATGGACGCGACCAACCTTCTCAACCATGTCACGTTCACAAGCTGGGATACGATTGTGAACAGCACGCAATTTGGCGAACCAACCACGGCCAATCCCATGCGCAGCATGCAGGCCACCATGCGGCTGAGGTTTTAATCATGCGACGTCTTATCGCCGTAATGTTGCTATGGAGCCTGGCTGCGAACGCTCAGCAGATCGGGCAGAATGCGCCTCCGGGAGGCAATGCGCCTGCCAAAATCACCGTGAGCACGCAGTTGGTGGTTGAGACCGTGGTGGTGAAGGATAAGAAAGGCGCGCCGATCGAAGGCCTGACCGCGAAGGACTTCACGCTTACCGAAAATGGCGTGGCGCAAACGATTCGCTTTTGCGAACGCCAGCACGTGCAGGAAGCCGCCGGCAGCGCTCCCGCGCCGCCCGTCGAGCCGGGACACGTCAAGATTTACCAGAAGCTAGCCAAGACTCGCATCGCACCCGAACCTCCGGGAGATATTCGCTATAAGGATCACCGTCTGCTGGCTCTTTATTTTGACATGACGGCCATGCCGCCCGGAGATCAACTGCGCGCACTGAGTGCAGCGCAAAAGTTTATCCAGACGCAGATGACGCCGGCCGATCTTGTGGCCATCCTCAGATATTCCGGGAACGCGGTGGACGTGTTGCAGGATTTCACCGACGATCGGGCGCGCTTGCTGAGCATCATCGGAACCCTGGTGGTCGGCGAAAACCAGGGATTCGACGAGACCGCCGACGATGCGAGCGCTTCCGATACGGGAGCCGCTTTTGGCCAGGACGATAGCGAATTCAACGTTTTCAACACAGACCGCCAACTGTCCGCGCTCCAGACCGCCGCGAAAATGTTGGGGCAGCTCAACGAAAAGAAATCGCTGGTCTACTTCGCGAGCGGCCTGAGACTGAATGGCATAGACAACCAGGCACAACTCCACGCCACGGTGGATTCCGCGATTCGTGCCGGGGTGTCTTTCTGGCCGATCGATGCGCGCGGATTGGTGGCGCAGGCGCCAATGGGCGATGCTACACAGGGCTCACCGGGCGGGCAGGCGATGTATACGGGAACCTCGGCGATGACGCGAACCTCGAACTTCCAGCAGTCACAGGACACTCTCTATGCGCTGGCCAGCGATACGGGCGGCAAGGCATTTCTCGATAACAACGACCTTTCGCGCGGAATTGAACAGGCGCAGCAGGCCATTTCGAACTACTACATTCTTGGCTACTACACCACCAATACGGCTCCCAACGGCAAGTTCCGCCGCATTCGGATATCGCTCAACGGCAGCCAGGAGGCGAAGCTCGATTATCGCCAGGGCTACTACGCCGACAAGGCGTTCAGCAAA